>Ga0181558_10000490_pt1 | contig 36745 bp, 30 predicted proteins | sample 011ome_22_FD_133754 | JGI IMG/M metagenome (GOLD analysis project Ga0181558, IMG submission 133754) | Coastal salt marsh microbial communities from the Groves Creek Marsh, Skidaway Island, Georgia - 011507BT metaG (megahit assembly) | ecosystem: Environmental > Aquatic > Marine > Intertidal... | reverse complement strand
TTTGATGAACTCAATAATTTGCACAATGAATTATCTGCTGCTTTTCGTTCACAATTTGACAGACAACTGCCATTTGCAGAGGAAGTATTTGACCGTTGGGATAAAGCTGAGACATTAAAGTGGGGGAAAGACACCTCTGTTTATGAGTCCAGCTATATATACGGTCAACCGACCGTCGGAAAAAAGGTTTGGATTGGTCCAATGACTATTATTGACGGTACAGGCGGATTGATTATTGGTGATCACTGTACAATTTCTGCTGGAGTGCACATTTATAGTCACAACAATATCAAGCAAACCTTAAGTGCTGGAAAACTACCCATCGAGCATGCTCCGATTGAAATTGGTGAAAGTACATATATCGGTCCGCAGTCTATTATCACCATGGGCATTTCTATCGGAAAACATTGTCTTGTAGGCGCCAATTCATTTGTTAATAAAAGCTTTCCAGATTATGCTATTATTGCTGGCAATCCAGCAAAACAGGTTGGCAAAGTAGTTGTTGACGAGAACGGTGTAAGCTTCGAATATCCTCGATAAAAGAAGAATATTATGAAGATCGCTTGCATCTGCAATATGAATAACATGATGTTTATTCTGTGTCGCTATCTGCGAGATGCAGGATTTGACGCTCATCTATTCGCTATGCCGGATGAACCGAGTCATTTTCATCCTGAAGCAGACAGCTATGAGGATTCATACAAAACCTATTTTTACCCATTTAAATTTACCCGTTCTACGCTTTACAAAAAAGAATCGGTTCTGGAGTTGAAGCGCGAATTAGGCGACTTCGATTTCTTAATTGGATCAGATATTGCTCCGGCAGTTCTCACATTAATTGGACGTAAATTAGATGTTTTTATACCACATGGCAGTGATATCTATGCGCTACCATTTCAACAAAAAAGACCAAAAAAAACAGATCGAGTCTGGTGGCAACGCGAAATTGGCACACTCAGTCGTTTGCAAGCACTTGGAATAAGAGAGATTGACCACATTCTCTTCCCAGATGAATATGACATCCACTTTCCATTCAAAAATAAGCTAAAAACGAAGGCGAAGTATTATAACACCTCTGGCCCAATGGTCTATATTAACCAATATGAAGATTTAGAAGGTCGCGATCAAGAATTTAATCTCAGTCATGCCGATGAATTCAAACAAATTCGATCAGAAACTCCATTGATGGTGTTTTCACATTCACGTCATAATGGTTTTGATCTAACCGGTAAAATGGCCGTGCACGACAAGGGGAATGATCATTTAATTAAAGGCTTTTCTAAATTTATCAAAGAATCGGCAATCGATGCTCGCTTAGTGCTTTTTGATTATGGTATCAACACAAAAGCATCAAAGGATCTAATCAAAAGTTTGGCAATAGAAGCAAACGTTAAATGGATGCCTTTGATGGACAGGAAAGAAATTATGTACGGCTTAATACTATCTGATATTTCTTGTGGCCAATTTAAAAACAGTTGGTTAACCTGCGGAGTAGTGAACGAGTCTCTTGCTGCTAATAAGCCCCTCTTGCATTATAGAAAAGATGACTTATATACTGCTGAATACTCGAATTTATACCCTTTAATGAACGCGAATACGCCGGAAGAAATTGCTTCAAGTTTATTTAGTTTTGTGGCAAATAGAGATGATTTTGGAAATGAAGCAAGTCAGGGAAGTACTTGGCTTTATGAACAGACAGTAAAGAGCCCTTTAATGATTATCAAAAATGCAATTGAGACGAATAAGGATGAGCCTCTTTTTATTTCTCCACCTATTCAATCTGAAATTAAGAATGTGTTAAAAAAACATAAGCTCCTCGATAATATCTATCGGGCTCAAGGTAAGTTTCGCGAAACGCTCAATCGCAAATAGTATCCATTTATTCAGGTCTGTTTTGACCAACTTCCTGCTCTACAGCTAATTTTTGCTCCATCAACAGAAGCATTTTCTCCATTCGATGACGCTGCGCTTTCAAGTCTTCAAGCTGCTGACGCATTTCGATTAATTCAGCTTCTTGCAATTCCAACATGTCCATTTTATTGTCTAGCGCCTTTAGCAATAACATATTAATCCCATCAAAATCACCCGAATTAATTGTTGTAGAATCCGTACCTAATTCAAATGTTTTATAGAAATCTTGTGCCATTGGACCAATATGTCGAATACTTGAGTCTTGTGCAATATATGACCATTCATAAACCTCAATACTATCCAATCGATTCAGGTATTCTTCTGTATCTAATGTGGTGATATTTTCTTTTCTTTCGCGGTCAGAAAGTATTGACCAAGCTCCTGCTCCAGGCAATAATTCAACACCAGTTGTTAATGCGACATCGGAGTAAAAAACAGTTCCACCTGAGGCTTTGACCATAAATTGATTCGCTGCAGTAGTTTCGACATAACCTAAAGCATCGGCTTTATCATTATATATAAAACTACCGTCATGCATTGCCTGCGCATGGTAACCAATCGCAACAGAATTCTCGCCAAACGAGTAGGTGTAATTACCCAATGAGAGGGAATAGAGACCATCAGCGGTTGGATGATAACCGATTGCAATAGAACTCTCTGCAAAAGCTAAAGCTCCTCGACCAAGCGCTATACTATGATCTCCTGTTGCCTGCGGATTATGTCCTGCTGAAAAAGAATAGTCTCCAGAGGAGACTGAAGCATTTCCTACTGCAAAAGCACCTTCACCTGTTGCTTGTGTATTAAATCCAAATGCAACACTATATGGTTGTGTTGCTCTTGTATTATATCCTGAGGCGAAAGAGTAATTCCCGATCAAACCATCGTTCCACTGTGTACTAGAAACGTACCCCGATCTAAATGCTGCCTTTTTAGGGTACCACATCATTCTCGTTCCAGCACCTTCGGTTGGAATATCTCCTAATCCGAAAGTTCCAGAAAAAACAGCTCCGTTTGTATTGTCTACATGAAACCCAGTTAATGGATTAGCTGTTCCGACACCTATATCTCCATTAGCCTTAATACGCATACACTCTACACTATCTGTCTTAAAAACAAGGTCTACCGAATCGATTGTCCCCAAGAAATTCTCCTCTCCGTCAACATTATCATTTCCATTAATGCTCCAGTTATTTATGGCGTATGTTACGATTCCGGCCGTATCTGCAAAAACAGCCGTATCTGCATAGGTACTGTGTAAACCCGAGGTTGTATAGTTCGACGTATCAGCAAGAATCGCAAAATCCGCAGAATCAACCCAAATCGGTATTTCACAATTAATAGCAAAATCTGCCGTATCTGCGTAGTTAGCTGTATCTGCATAGTTTGCGAAATCAACAGTGTCAGCAATTAAATCTTTTTGTGTTTCCCAATTCGTTCCATTCCATTTCAGTACATCTCCCACTTCAATTCCGCTCGTATCGACATCCAGAAGCTCAGAAAGCGCAAACTCTTGTGCCGTTGTTTTTGCGTGGAAGGCATAGGGTACTGCCATCAACTGATGATTTAATGAAGTTGTATATGCCCCACTTAATGTTCTATCAACGGCCATTTCTAAAAAATGAATATCCCCAGACCAATCAATATCAGCGAATGACGCCGCTGTTCCAAGTCCAGTGCTCGTTCCTTCTCCTATAACGGCTGTAAAATGCCCCCAGTCGTTTAAATCAACGTCATGCTGTTCTTGCCAAACAATAGTGCCCCCCATGGTACCCGCATGTATTGAAAACTCAATTCCTACAGTCGCTCCTGACAGGAAAGTACCATCTTCATCAAAAACTTGCGCTTGGTAGGACATGCCTTCGGAAAAGTCTTGCGAAAACCCATTCAATCCGAGCAAGGTTATGCAACTAATTATTATCCAATTCTTCATATAATGCGTTTATTCGCTGTTCCAATTCGTCCAGCGATTCTTGTTCATTCTCAAATTCTGTATTCAAACTATCCTCCTTTAAAAGTTCTAGTTCGTTAATAGATTCGCGCAGCATTTGAATACCTAAAAAAGTAATCCCATCACTGTCAATCATGTTAATCAGATAAGGTTTCTCACCCACATTAAATAAGCTATATATATCTTGAGCTATTGGCCCAACATGACCTGTTTCGTTACCAATATAATTCCATGAGTATACATTCAGACTATCAAAAATCGGTTTAAATTGTATTGGTTTAAGCGGTATAATATTCATTTTTTTACTCCGATCCGAGATCATTGTCCAACTGCCAGCGCCAGGAAGCAACTCGACACCCATTGACAGATCTACGCTACTGTAGAATACATATCCACCCGAAGCCCTGACCATAAATTGATGGGTTGCTGTGTTATATACAGTGTCGGAAGTCGAAGCATCTCCATAGATAAAAGAACCTGTCAATCCTGCGGTACTGGCGTTTTGACCTAAAGCAGTAGAAAAATTTCCATCCGCAGTCAAATTATGACCAGCAGCCCAACTCGTAGCCCCCGTAACCAATACGTTATCACCGAGAGCCACTCCAGCTGATGCACTTGTTGCAATGGCTTTGTGTCCGATAGCTATATTTCGATAATATCCAGCTACAGCGCTATCACCAATAGCCATACCCATGTGTGTAACATGGCAATTTCGGCCCACAGCAAAACTCGAAATAGCGGCGTAAGGAGTTGATGCTCCGAAGATGGCAGTGTCTCCATATGTGTTTTTTCCAAAAACTGCAGAATACGGTCCGTTAGTTCCCACATTCTCTCCGAAGGCAAAACTGTAGTTCCCCATCAAAGTGTCAATTGACAAATCGCTACGGCCAGCATGAAAAAGGGAGCGTTCTCCATTAAAATAAACGAAGGCATCTGAAAATTCAGTAGGTCCTGATAAGTCATTTGGACTTACCAAAAAACCCTTTTTGGTATTCCAATGAAAACCCGGCTCCGCGACATTATTATTAAAAGAAGAATCTGCAAATATAATGCGGGGAGCATTGTTTGTAATCAAGATCAATGTATCCTCACTAACTGTTCCGACGTAGTTCGAATCAACAACTCCATAGTTCCCATTCAACCCCCAATTTCCTAAGGAAAACAGTCCAACACCAGCGGAATCAGCGACAGCCGAGGTATCTGAATTCATCACTGTAATAAGTTCCCATGCATAAAGCGTAGAATCAACAGTAAGAGCAAAACTTGCCGAATCAGCATAGCTGTTATTAAAAGCAAACCAGACGGTATCAGCAAAATGAACGCTGTCTGACATTTCTGCAAATAGATCGTTAAACAAACTATCCTCAGACCAAAGATAGGTGATACCATTGTACCGAATAACTGCATTATCGAAAGCCTCTTCAGAAGGTGTGTCAACTAAGTCATTAACGGTAAGGGTATCACTAATATATCTAGCATGAAAAGCATAAGGTAAGGCTGATATGCCATATACTCCAATCAAATTTCGATCTCCTGCTACTTCGTATAGTTCAAAACGCACTGCGTTTGTCCAATCAATTGATGAAAACGTATCATAAATTCCATCTATGTATAAACCTTGACCTATGTTTAAAGAGAACATACCTGAATTACCAACAGAAACCGATTCATGGTTTGCTCTCCAAAGTGTATCATTTTCGTCAGATAAAATCATACACTCCATCCCTGTTTCCCCGCCGCTTCGATTGGTTAATTGACCTTGCAGCGAATTTCCAGTAAAGTTATCTTGAGCAGAAACATGGTTCGTCAAAACGATAATCATCAACATTACACCTAATCGCTTCATCATTACTTAGATTTTGACGATTTTATCGGAGTATAAATAAGAACCTTCTGGGGAAATTAAGTGGGTAACATAAATACCACTTTCCCATGTATTTGTATGAATAACAAATGAATTCTGATTAGTTTCCTTACTGTATAGCATTGCCCCAGACAGGTCTGTCACCTCAAGGGTAATTAGCGTTGAAGATTGATTTTGAAATGCAATTGTGACCTGATTTTGAAAGGGCACAGGGTAAACGCTTACTAACAAATCTAGATTGTCATTCGGGAGAGACAGCATTGTTTGTTGTAAAGGGTAATAACCATGAGTCATCGCATCTTCTCCCTGACCGACAAGAACTTGACCGCCAGCAACTAAAACAGTATCATTTTCCTCAACCGGAACAAACACCGAAAATGTATAACGGTCTGTTGTTTGTGAAAATAAAGTTCCCGATAACAGTAAGAGGAAACCCAAAGTAAATGTCCATTTCATTGTTCCTCAAATTTAAGCCAAATGCGGACAAAATGCAAGACAAAACGGGTTAGGTACAAAAAATACAATCTTCACCGCTTATTTCTAAACACGAAAGAGAACTCTTATTCTAATAATCTTCGTTATTACTATAACCGCTGCCATAAGTACTGCCATAACCATAGCCATAGCCATAATTATATCCGTAAGTATACTTATATGTGTATTTAGAATAATAGTGTTGTAGTCGGCTTTCTCGAATTCCATTCAACACAAGCCCTTTACCTACGTTATCATATTTTTCTAACATATTATTAATGTGATCTACCCCTTTCTTTCGTGTGTATCGGGTATTCATTATGATCAAGAACATATCAACGTAGTTAAGAAGCTCAAGCGTGTCGTTTAACAGTCCAAAAGGAGGCGTATCGATGATCACAAAATCATAATTTTGGTCCGCATAATCCAATAATTCCTTTACTTGATCTCTCAGAACTAATTCGGATGGGTTCGGGGCAACTGGACCTGCCGTAATGATATCCAGATTTTCATAAACCTCTCTGTGAATGATATCTTCAATCTTGGACTTTCCAATAATGAAGTTAGACACACCCTGCGTATTTTGCAACTTATACATTTTATGAACTTTTGGACGATGCAAATCAAAATCAATAATGATCGTTTTTTTATTACCCCGTGCAATCAGGTTAGAAAGGTTAGAAGAACAAAATGTTTTTCCTTCACCGGGAAAAAAAGAAGACAACAATATTTTTTGAGCCCTCTGCGGTTCAGGTGTACCTAAAAATGCCAAATTTGTTCTGATCGTTCGAAAACTTTCGGTCACGTGTGACTTCGGATTCGACTGGATCATAATGCTGTGAACCATGTCTTTCACATATGGTACACCGCCAATAATGTTTATTGAGGATACCTCAGCCAATTCATTGACATTCTCAATTTTTTCAAAAAACAATTTACGAACAATTGCTATTAGAAAGGCTAGAACCAAACCTCCCAAAACAAACAATCGAATGATCTTCGTTTTATTCGGATATACAACACCGGTACTTACTGTGTTTTGAATAATTCGCACTTGCGGAATGATACCTGCTCGTGCAATAAGCGTATTGGTCTTCTTCTCAAGTAGAAACAAGTACATTTTATTATTTACGTCCAATTCACGTTGAATATTTAAGACACCTTGGGCTGACTTTGGTAGTTTACGAATATCACTTTTATAGTTCGTAATAAAATCATTGGCAATATCAATTTCAGCTTTTAACGCGACCAAAAGGTTTTCCAAATAATTCAGAATATCATTATTCAGTAATGCAATTTCCTTTTGAGCATGCACCATACTTAAATTATCCTCTGACATCTGTGTTTTATCAATTTCATATCGAATTTGTTTTTTCCGCACTTCGCCAATAGCCTCTTTAAGGTACATGTCGTTCTGTTCGATATAAAATGAAGGTGGTAAAATCCTATTATCGGGTGATGACTTGAGGTATTCCTTAAGTGCGATTACCGAATTCTTTTTTTGCTCTAAAACCCTTTTTTGTTTTGTGTAAGCTATATACTCCGCAAAAAAATCATCTTCTTCCTTGTCAATATTTAGTATGGCATTTTCGTCTTTATAAGCGAGCAGTTCTCGCTCTTTATCTTCAATCAAAACACTAACTGTATCAATCTGCTTTTGAATATTGTTAAGGGTATTCTCGTTCACTTCGAGTTGAATTCTTTTAGAATAATCAACATAAGTATGGGTTAACGAGTCGAGATAAACCACACCTCGACTAATTAACTCATCATTTACCGTTAATTCAAGTACACTTGTGTGCTCGATATTTTCAATTCCTATACTTGCCTGATACTTATTGATCAAATAATCTCGTGAGTGAAATACAATTTCATAATCGGACTCTTTGAGCTCATTGATATTTTCTTCATCAAGATCATATTGACGACGGAGATTCAGTACAACATCTGTATTAGAAACCTCCTGATCAAAAGGATATTGATGTGATTGCGAAACGCCGTTTACCTCATAATCCAATTGATATTCATCTTTATTCAGGATGGTGACTTGAATCGGCTTTTCGTATAATGAAGGATTTAATACGGTAACCTCAGAGCGAAAAGGTAAAGTTTCGAAAACCTCAACCTTTTTAATACGACCCACCACATAATATGACGTTCCAATATTAATCTTATCGATAACTTCTCCGATCAAATCACGTGAATTCAGGATACGAATTTGATTCTGGACATCCATATAGACACCATATGCACCAAGACCTTTATAAATCGGATCTTGATAGTCATAAGTTTCGTTAGATTTCAACAATAACTCTGCTTTAGCGCCGTAAACATTCGTCAATCGATAAGTATAAACATACCCAATGCCATAGGCTATCAATGGTATCCCTATTAAAAAACCAAGGTTCTTTAATATCATATTCCAAATGAAAAGAAGATCCTTCGCTTCAATCAATTTATTCGAAGGACCATTCCCTTGTTGTTCTGTTTTTTGCATCTGTTTAATCTGGCTAATCTGCATTTATCAGTCACAATGTACGTCAGATTCGTGAAAATGTTCCAATTTATTCAACAAATTACGTTGATTTATAAACAAAGAATAACCATACGCACACTCAAGCATGCCTGGTGTTTCATGGAGTGGCCTGAAAAAATTGATAACCTTCTTCCCGAAAATACCGTATCTGTTTATGTAAAATCGAAATAAATCATTAGTTTTGAATGTTATATACGGTTATACCTGACAGTGAAAAATGAATTAATAATAAGCATATGTTGAAGAATACCTACTCTCTTTTCATCTTATCATTCTGCCTAGTAGCTATACCTACTTCAAACAGTCTTATTGCTCAGACTGGGCCGGCCGGTGTGGGTTCAAGCACAGAAAATCAAATTTGGCTGGACGCTCATGCGCTTGGAGCGGCTGATGGCGCACTAATTGGATCTTGGACAGATGTATCTGGAAACGGTTCGAATTTTAATCAAGGTTCTTCTGGCAAACAACCTCTGTACAATGCTGATGGAATCGGAGGGGTACCCTCTCTTACTTTCGACGGCGTCAACGATGTGCTTATTTCTGCTGCAATGCCAAGTTTGGAGACCAATGAATTTACTTATTTCATCGTTTACGACCGTACAACCACGACTAGCGATATGCTAATCAATGCAAATTACTCTTCTAATTTCAAAAAATGGAGAACTTACATGAACAATGGACAGACGACGGTCCATAGTGCTCATTTTTCGCCAAGTATTAACTGGGTAAGATATACTGATCCTCCAGGGGCTACTTTTTTAGAAACAGAAATAACTGCTACCTCTTTAAAAACCTATAATCAAGGTGTTTTAGAAATGTCCAAAACAGCAACCTTTACAACACCCTCTGGGCACATCGAAACATATTTGGGTTGCAGAAACGCTGTAGCGGTTTCGAGTTATAATTATACTGGGGAAATGGCAGAGGTCATTGTTTACACCAGTACATTGAATGATTTAGAAAAAGTTTTAGTTGAAAACTACCTTGGTGCCAAATACGGCATGGACATTCCAACTGACCTTTATGATTACGAAGCTGATCATAAGTTTGGTTTAATCGGACTAGGTGATGATGGGACAAATACACAAACTGTTGCTCAAGGAGCGGGAGAGTTAGAACTTTCTTCTGCAACAGACATGAGCAGCGGTGAATATTTTCTAGTTGCACATTCTGATCATTCATTTACAACTTATACAGACGGCGATTTGCCAGCTGAACTTGAACTAGATGAACATGAGCGCCTAGAAAGAACTTGGCGCGTGGGAGAAACAGGAGATGTCGGAACAACTACCTTGTCGTTTATCTTAGGGGATGGTGATTATGCAGCTGAAGATTCTTACAGACTTTTGGTTGATGATGATGGAGATTTTACAGATGCTGAAACTTTCACAGGTACTTATGATGGTGGAACAATAAGTTTTGATGTAAATTTAGACGATGGAGACTATTTCACGATTTCTGGAATACCAGAAATTTTAGTGATTCACTCAATTATGGATGGACTTTGGAGCGAAACCTCGACTTGGGATTGCACATGTATCCCTGGACCCATTGATGAAGTATACATCGACCCGAGCACGGCGGTAACGGTAGATGTAGATGCGTTTGCTGGCTATTTGAAGGTGGAATTTCTAGGAGAACTAATTATGTCTGATGACGAGGTAACCTTAGACATTAACCAAAACTGGGACATTACTGGTGATCTGGACTTAACGGGAGGACAAATATCATTTACAGGAGACACACCACAAGACATAACTATTTTAACCACTTTTGCATATGTGGCTGAGTTAAATGATATTCTAATCGATAACGAAGCTGGTAATGATATCACTTTTAAGGAAAAAGCATTCAATTTAAATGGTGCTTTAAATATAGTTTCTGGTAATGTGGTTATTGATGGTTCAACGAATTTTACTGTTACTTCAACTAGCGATACAGAAGGTGGTCGTATTGGTCCAATAATTACTCCTTCTACTTTTACTGGTGATATAACAGTCGAGCGCTTTATCCCTGCAGGTCTTGCAGATTGGAGAAATATTTGTTCACCGGTTATTGGAAGCACATTTGATGATTGGGATCCAGATTTAGCCATGAGTGGACCTGATTTCCCTGATGGCTGTGCCTATGATCTTGATGGTTATTGTTTCCGTTCGGTAACATATACCGATCATAGTATTCAATATGATGTGCTAAGTAGCTCTGATCCAATCTTAAACATTCGTGGATATGAGGTGTTCATGGGGTCGGATTTGGAAACCTTTGACGGGACAACACTGCGATCACAAGGATCAATAAACACTACAGAGGATGTGGTTCAAAGTTATACGACCGGATGGACGATAATGGGTAACCCTTACGCATGTCCAATCGCTTACGCCACCCTGACGAAGTCGGGATCAATCAGTAACTATTTTTATGTTTACGATGCTTCCACTGGAGGTTACCAATGGTATGATCAAACATCGGGCACTTCTAGTATTCCAGAGATTACAGCTGATGGTTTAATCGCAACAGGACAAGCAGTTTGGATTTATGCCAATAGTGCAGGAAATGTAACTTTTAATCAAGCCAATAAAGTTACTGCTGACGCTACATACATAAGATCTGCAGATCTTGAAGACAACTCTTTACATGTTACCATCTCGGAAAATGAATCAACATACGAATGTACAATGATGTTGGAAGAAAGAGTTGGCGCCAACAATGGATTAGACGAATCGTTAGATATCAGACATTTAAGTACAGGTCAGGAAAGAGCACCTTCACTTGCTGTTAAGAATGACGAGGCCTTAATTCGCAAAAACTTCATTGCTGCAGATGCTAGAAATAAGTCATTTGATTTATTCATGCGTATTGTTAAAGATGGTTACCATACGGTTTCTATTGGAAACTGGGCATACTTTAGAGACTATCAAGATATTTTGCTGTTTGATCACAAGACAGGCGAGACGATTGACTTAAAAGAAGAGAACTATGTTTTCTTTGGAGAGGCAGAAGATTCTGAAAATGTTCGATTCACCTTAATTTTGAATAACGCAGCAAATGGTGACGATGCCGGTATTGAAATCACAGAACCGGAAACAGAAGCTGCTATCCAGGCAAATATTGAAATTACGCAAATGGGCAATTTATTAGATGTCTACTCAAATTTCAACTTTGACTTACCTGCTGTTATCACAGTAACGAATGTTTTAGGGCAACAAGTCGTATATGAGTCCACTGCCACTTTATTGTCTGGTAAGAATTTAATAACTTTGCCAGCTGACTTGTCAGGATTCCATATCATCACGTTCAGAACGGGTAATGAAGTGGTTTCACACAAAGTGATTTTGTAAAAGAAAAATGAATCGAATTAAAACATTATTTAGCGCCCTTTCATTAAGGCTTTCACTAGGAGTCTTAGCGTTGTTATGGACTCTCAATTTACACAGTCAACCACCGGGAGGACCTCCTCCTGGAGGCGGCGGAACGACAGGCACTACTCCACCTTGCTGGGAACCGGAATGTATTCCAATTGATGGTGGATTAATGTTCTTAATTATTGGAGGTGCTTTGTTAGGTGGACATCTTTTATATTCGCAAAGAAAAAACGCGAAAGCATAGCAAATTAATAAGCACCGTCTTTTAAAGCTATGCCGCTAGATTTAAGCCAAAACAAGATTATTCGGTTTTTAATCGTTGCCGCTGTACTATACTTGATCTGGCTCATCATTTACCATTTGGGCATTAGTCAACATACCAACTGGGACTTTCATCTGAACGATAATATTGCATTTCTTGCTCAAATAGGTTTTGACTGGATGGGTAAATCTGCAGAAATCGTTTATGAAACAGATCACGTAGTCCTTTACCTAAATGAAGGTAGCTTCAGAGGCATTTGGATAGGAGATGCCTGTAATGGATTTAAACTCTTTTCAATATTTACCATATTCATTATTGCTTATCCGGGACCTTGGAAAACTAAACTATGGTATATTCCAATAGGTATGCTCTCCATTCATCTAGCTAATGTAATTCGTGTGATCGCATTATTACTCATTAATAATTATTACCCTCAATATCTCGATTTTAATCACCTCTATACCTTCACTATTTTTGTGTACAGCATTATTTTCTTGTTCTGGTATATCTGGGCTAAACGCATTGCTCATGTCAAAACGAATTAAAATTATAGCCGGAACAATTAGCGTCGTTCTCTTGGGTTTTCTTAGAGACTATCTCTTCTATAATATTAATTGGATCTACCTTACATTGGTGAATGGAAGAATGAATGGCGCTCGTAAAGAGTTTTATTTTTTACTAGAATGGACGCCACAAGAAATTAACATCCTAAAATTCATCCTTACCGGAGTATTTATTATCCTATTCTTATACATGACTCTATTGACTATTCGTATTGCGGTCCAAAGCAAAAAAAACGATCGTATTGTCATGGCAACCTTTCTGATTCCAGGGCTTCTAGCCGTTCTACTTTCTGGGATTGGCAAACTAACTGGATTATACACGGAACTCTATGGCGCCATTAACGCTTTAATGACATTTATACAATCTTTCATTCCTTTGATGATACTAGGGCTACTTTTTTCATTTTTACCGACTGGGAAATCAAATTGAATCAAAGTAATTTTTATTTTTGATTAAAAATAATTCGCATGTCTAGAGATACCGCTATTTTCGATTTAATTGCAGAAGAAAAAAAGAGACAACTTGAGGGAATCGAGTTAATTGCTTCTGAAAACTTTGTAAGTGACCAGGTTATGGAAGCCATGGGTTCTGTTTTAACTAATAAATACGCAGAGGGCCTTCCTGGTAAAAGATATTATGGCGGCTGTGAGGTAGTTGATAAAGTTGAAAATTTAGCCATCGAGCGCCTTAAAAAGCTTTTCAACATTACTTGGGCAAATGTCCAACCTCATGCCGGATCTCAGGCAAACTATGCAGTCACTTTAGCTTGTTTAGAGCCAGGAGATAAAATCCTAGGTTTTGATTTATCACACGGAGGACACTTAACGCATGGGTCACCTGTAAATTTCTCAGGTAAGCGATTTACGAATTTTTTCTATGGTGTTAGCAAAGAAACTGGATATGTAGACTATGATCAAATGGAGGAGATAGCGCTTAGGGAAAATCCAAAATTGATTATTTGTGGAGCATCTGCTTATTCTCGTGATTGGGATTACGAACGTATCCGATCAATTGCTGATCAATGTGGTGCCATTATCCTAGCGGATATTTCTCATCCGGCAGGACTTATAGCAGCTGGTTTATTGAATGACCCTTTTGATCACTGTCATATTGTAACAACAACGACACATAAAACATTGCGCGGACCAAGAGGAGGCGTTATTATGTTGCGTCACGACTTTGAAAATCCATGGGGAATTAAAACGAAAAAAGGCACTGTTCGTAAAATGAGTTCCTTATTGGATTCTGCTGTTTTCCCTGGGAGTCAAGGTGGACCTTTAGAACATGTCATTGCAGCTAAAGCTGTTGCTTTTGAAGAAGCCAACTCTGAGGCTTACAAAACGTATATGAAGCAAGTGGTAGCCAATGCTCAAAAGATGGCGCAGGCATTTGTTGATAAAGGTTATGATATCATTTCTGGTGGAACAGACAACCATTCTATGCTCATTGACTTAAGAAGCAAAGGTTTGACTGGAAAAGACGCAGAAAATGCATTAGTAGAAGCTGATATTACAGTTAATAAAAATATGGTGCCATTTGATACTGAATCTCCATTTGTGACATCCGGAATCAGAATAGGAACTGCTGCCATTACCACTCGAGGGATTAAAGAAGGACAAATTGATCAGATCGTTGATTTGATTGATCGTGTTTTGATGAACAAGGATAATACTGATGAGCTCAATGCCGTAAAATCTGATGTGCATGCATTGATGAGTAATCTACCTTTATTTACTTGGTAGAAGTCGTCTCAAAATCACGCACCAATTAATGTAATAACCACTCAATATTCTTATAAGGTAAGTCAAAAACTTTCCCCAAAATCTGACTGGTTAATTGGCCTTGGTAAACGTAAACACCACTTCTAAAACCATGGTCCTTTAATATTAATCCTTTACAACCTCCTACTTCACCCATTTCCATTAGAATCGGTGAAAAGATATTGCTCAGTGCTATTGATGCTGTACGTGAAACACGCGAAGCTATATTAGGAACACAATAATGAATCACTTCGTGTTTCAAATAGGTTGGTTTATCATGATTGGTGATTTCAGAGGTTTCAAAGCATCCACCCTGATCAATACTAACATCAACCACAACTGAGCCTGGCTTCATACTTTTGACCATCTCCTCCGTTACAATACAAGGGGTACGTCCGTATGGTGCACGAATAGCCCCAATGACGACATCTGCTCGCTGAATTGCTTTACCTAATAATTTGGGTTGTATTACAGATGTATAAACGCGCGTACCAATATCATTATGTAATCGTCTCAATTTTGAAATTGAATTATCAAAGACTTTAACAGAAGCTCCTAATCCCAGGGCCGTTCGACAAGCATATTCACCAACCGTGCCAGCTCCTAATATCACCACCTCTGATGGCTGAACACCTGCAACACCACCCATCATGATCCCTTTTCCATTTTTGTAATCGGACAATAATTCAGCAGCAATCAAAATGGAGGTATTTCCTGCAATCTCCCCCATTGCTCTAACCACCGGGAAAATGGCATGATCATCTTGAATATAATCCCAAGCTACAGCGGTAATTTTTTTCTGCATCAATTTTACTAGCGTTTCCTTTGGATGCAATGTCAACTGCAGCGCAGAAATAAGCGTTTGATTACCCTGCATCAAATCAATTTCTTCACTTGACGGCGGAGCCACTTTTAGTATAATATTGGCTTGAAATACTTTATTACGATCCTTAACTATCTCAGCTCCTGCCTCCGAGTAATCCACATCGCTATAGCGAGAATGTTTACCGGCATCTGATTCTACAACAATATCATGACCATTATTCACCAAGAGCTGAACCGCTTCTGGATTCAAAGCCACACGGCATTCTTGATAAGTTGTTTCTCTGGGAATACCTATTGTCAAACGACCCTTGCGCTTTCCAATTGCCAACATCTCTTCCTGAGGAAGAAGACTCCCCTCTTTCATCAACGACTTCAGTGTTTCCGGATCTGTAATCATAAGTCCAATGAGATTATACGAACGTGTTGTTCTGTTTTTATATAAACAGATACGGTATTTTCGGGAAGAAGGTTATCAATTTTTTCAGGCCACTCCATGAAACACCAGGCATTTTCATCAAAGATCTCTTCAATGCCAATATTCAATGCTTCATCCTCATCTTCAAGACGATAAAAATCAAAATGATAAATTTTACCGTAATCGTCGGAGTGATATTCATTCACAATTGAAAAAGTAGGAGAAGACACATGGTCAACAACCCCCATATATTCCATTAGCCCCGTTATAAAAGTCGTTTTGCCAGCACCCATTTCGCCGTAAAAAGCTAAATGTCTGGCTTGTCCTATTGCTGCAACAAATTTTGGAGCTACACGATTAATATCTTCTATCGATTCCAATCGAAAATTCATACTTTAAATGCTATGCTATTTTGGAGATAGTTCAATAAATGGAATAATTACTTCTTCTAAAGAAACGCCTCCATGTTGAAATGTATCCCTGTAATAATTAGCATAATAATTGAAATTATTGGGATAAGCAAAAAAATCATTTTCCTTTGCGAAAACAAAACTTGAACTTACATTCTCTCGTGGCAATCGAATAGCTTCCGGATCACTCGAAACAAGCACTTCTTTTTCGTTGTAGCCCAAGTTTTTTCCAACTTTATAACGTAAATTCGTATTGGTATGCTTATCGCCAACAATTTTCACTGGAGAATCTACGCGAATCGTTCCATGATCCGTTGTAATAACCAATTTATGGCCGTTTTTAGCAATCTTTTTAAGAATCTCCTTTAAGGGCGAATGATTAAACCATGAAGCTGTCAATGAACGATAAGCTGATTCGTCATCTGCAAGCTCCTTGATCACCTCCATCTCTGTGCGCGCATGAGAAAGCATATCGACAAAGTTGTAGACCAAAACATTTAAGTCATTTTTCAAAAGATCATTAAATCGATCAACCAATCTTTTTGCAAAATCGAGCTTGATCACTTTATTATAAGACATTTTAATATCCAAGTGATTACGCTGAAGGTTTTTCTCTAACAACTCTTTTTCATACATATTCTTCCCACCTTCGTCATTTTCATTCAACCAAAGATCTGGATGCTTTTTCTCTATATCTGCAGGCATTAAGCCTGCAAAAATGGCATTCCGCGCATAGTGTGTGGCGGTAGGTAAAATCGAATAAAAAATTGACTCATCGTCCACATTAAAGAACTCACTAATAAGCGGTTTCAAAACTAACCATTGATCAAAACGTAGGTTATCAATAACAACCAAGAACAAAGGTCCGTTACCCAGATTAGGAAAAACCCGCTCCTTTAATAATTTATGTGACAGTAACGGCGCATCTTCATCTCCATCCAACCAATCACGATAATTCTTATCGATAAACCGACAAAACTGCGTATTCGCCTCTTTTTTTTGCATTGCAAAAATCTCCTTCATCCCGTCATCCTTTGACTTTTCTAATTTGATTTCCCAATTCACCAATTGGCGATAAATATCCGACCATTCATCCGCATCTAAACGGTCATTTAAACGCATGCCGATTTGACGAAATTCGATTTGATAATCATGAGAGGTCTTTTGACTTACCAAATCCTTTTGTTTTAGATTCTTTTTTAAAGAAAGTAGAATTTGATTCGGGTTGACCGGCTTAATCAAATAATCAGAAATTTGACCTCCAATTGCTTCCTCCATGATATACTCCTCTTCACTTTTTGTGATCATGATGACTGGAACCGTTTGATCTTTTGCTTTGATCTTTGCCAATGTTTCAAGACCATTCAAGCCTGGCATATTCTCATCTAAGAAAATGATATCATAATGAGTCTCAGCAGCTAAATCAACCGCATCGGCACCGTTATTCACGGTATCAATCTGATATCCTTTCTCCTCTAGGAATAAAATATGAGGTTTTAGTAAATCAATTTCGTCATCCGCCCACAAAATTCTTGCTTCCATCTATTATTTTTAATTAGTTTTGAAATGTTAAATTAATCATTTGATCTTGCATAGACGTCCCGCCAATAAAAGAAAAATTATTAACGATCCAGTACATGGTTTTATTACCCTACCTGACGAATTAATTTTTGATTTAATTGAGCACCCTTACTTTCAGCGACTTCGCCGAATAAAACAACTTGGACTTTCGCATTTGGTGTATCCAGGAGCAAACCATACGCGTTTTCATCATGCCCTTGGAGCAATGCACCTCATGGTTAAGTCGATTGAGGTATTGCGCTCTAAAAATATCGAAGTAACAGAAGAAGAGAGAATTGGCGCTGCTGTAGCCATTCTCTTGCATGACATTGGTCATGGACCATTCTCACATACACTGGAACATTCCTTACTTAAATCAGTGCATCACGAAGAATTGTCGCTTCTTTTTATGCAGCGGCTCAATGAAGAATTTAACGGACAGTTAGATATAGCTATTGCTATTTTTACGGATAAACACCCTAAAGCTTTCTTGCATCAACTGGTCTCCAGTCAATTGGATATGGATCGCTTAGATTACCTCCAACGTGACAGTTATTTCACAGGGGTATCGGAAGGTGTGGTGGGCAGTGACCGTATCATTGCCATGCTGAATGTTAAGGACAATCAATTGGTTATTGAGGAAAAGGGAATCTATTCAATAGAGAACTTTATTGGATCGAGAAGAATTATGTATTGGCAAGTTTATATGCACAAAACTGTCGTTTCTTCTGAATTTATGTTGACGAGTATTCTGAAACGAGCTAAATTTCTCTATAGAAATGGAATTGATCTTTTTGCCAGTCCTAGCTTAAAGCTATTTCTTGAAGAAGAGATTACGCATAATGATTTTGAGCGGAATGCGAATATTCTAGAGAGTTTTGCGCTCATCGATGATAGCGACATTAGTTCTGCAATTAAAGTTTGGCAATCTGTTGACGATAAAATTCTTTCCACACTTTGCACGAACGTTGCTTCGAGAAACCTATTCAAAACGGTAATTTCTAAAACACCGTTTGATTCAGAAACAATACTAAAGCAACGTGAAAAAATTAAGGCAGTACTAGGGGTTAGTGAAGCTGAAGTCGACTACTTCTTGAAAACGGAGACACTTGTCAATAACGCCTACAGCGAAAAACATAAGCAAATCCAAATTCTTGGAAAGAATGATGAAATACTTGGTTTGGCACAAGCATCTGACAATTACAATATCAGTGCACTTTCTGAACCTGTTGAAAAGCATTATATGTGTTTTTTCAGATGCTAGTCGAAATATTCCTGCTATTCCGCGAAAATCTTGGTTTTTCTCAAACCATTTGTTGAAAACTTCGTTCTTCCATAAAACCCATCGGTTTATTAATTGTTAATTTTGGCATAATGGAATTCTCAGCTCAACAAATCGCAGCAATTTTAGAAGGTGAAATCGTTGGTAATCCTAACGAAAAAGTCAATGGTCTCTCTAAGATTGAAGAAGGCAAAAAAGGAACATTATCATTTCTTGCTAACCCAAAGTATGAGGAGTTCATTTACAACACGAAAGCATCTATCGTCATTGTCAATAAGGACTTTGAACCTCAAAAAAGTCTAAATCCGGAAACTACGCTAATAAAGGTAGAGGAAGCTTATAGTTGTTTCGCTAAGTTATTAGGGATGTACGATGCAGCAATGGCAAAGCAACCGATGATTGAGGAAATGGCTTATGTTTCGCCAAATGCAAAAGTCGGAGAAAACGTATACATCGGAGCGTTTACCTATATATCAGATGGTGCTGTGATTGGAAACAATGTTCACATTTATCCGAATTCTTATATTGGAGATCAGGTTATTGTGGGAGATGATACAAAAATTTATGCTGGGGTAAAGATTTACCGCGATTGCAAAATTGGCGCTTCTTGCACCATTCATTCAGGCGTAGTCATTGGTGCCGACGGGTTTGGTTTTGCTCCAAATTCAGAAAATAATTATCAAAAGGTACCCCAAATTGGGAATGTTATTTTAGAGGATCATATTGAAGTCGGAGCGAATACTTGTGTGGACAGGGCAACATTAGGTTCTACTATTATCAAAAAAGGAGTTAAATTAGATAACTTAGTCCAAATTGGACATAATGTTCAGGTAGGAGACAATACGGTCATGGCTGCACAAGTTGGTGTTGCAGGGTCAGCCAAACTAGGCAAGAATATGATGATAGGTGGACAGGTTGGAATTGTTGGACATATCAGCCTTGCAGATGGAACCTTAATTGGCGCTCAGTCTGGCGTTCCGAAAACAATAAAAAAAGAAGGCACGACGCTCTTAGGCTCTCCGGCCTATGATGCTGAAGATTATAAAAAAGCATATATGGGATTCAGAAGATTACCACAAATTCTGGATCGCCTTAGAGAGGTAGAAGAAGAGTTGAAAAAACTAAAAGAAAAATAATAACGATTCGAATGGCTGAAAAGCAAAAAACGCTCAAAGACGAGATTAAACTCTCTGGTGTTGGTTTACACACAGGAGAAATTGTCAACTTAACAATCTGCCCTGCGCCAGATAAACATGGTTATAAATTCCAACGAACCGACTTGGAAGGACAACCCTTCATAAAAGCAGACCCAGACAATGTTGTTTCTACTGCACGCGGTACTACACTGGAACAAAACGGTGGAAAAGTTTATACAACGGAACATATACTTGCTGCCTTATATGCTATGCAAGTTGATAATGCACTGATCCAATTAGACGGCCCTGAGGTTCCTATTTTGGATGGGAGTTCTTATCAATTCGTTGAGGCCATTAACAAAGTTGGGTTAGAAGAACAAAAAGAAGATCGAGACTTTCTTGTTTTAGACGAGAATATAAAATGGGAGGATGCTGAAAAAGGAATTGAGTTTTTAGCTATTCCCGATTCAGAATATCGCATTACTGTAATGGTGGATTATAATTCACCTGTGCTTGGAACTCAGCATGCGAGTATGTATACTATCGCTGATTTCGAAGATGAAATTGCAAAATGTAGAACATTCGTTTTCTTAAGAGAATTGGAGTATTTGGCAATGAATGACCTAATTAAAGGAGGTGATTTGGACAATGCGATTGTACTGGTTGAACGCGAAAATATCAAGCAAGAGGAATTAGATCGACTTGCAAAATTATTAGGCAAAGAAAACTTATCAGTAAGTGTAGATGGTATTGGTACGTTAAATCATACCAAATTACATTTCGAAAATGAACCAGCACGCCACAAGTTATTAGATATTGTGGGTGACCTTGCGCTGTTAGGACGTCCAATTAAAGGACATATCTTAGCTGCGCGCCCAGGTCATAGCGGAAACGTAAGGTTTGCTAAACAACTGAAAGAATACGCGAAGAAATTGTCAAATAAGGGAACTCATTTCGATTTAACGATAGACCCTGTTTATGATATTTTAGATATCGAACGTATGCTTCCTCATCGCTACCCATTCTTATTAGTTGATAAGATTATGGAGCTTACGGAAGAAGGAATTATTGGTGTTAAGAACGTTACCATGAATGAACCGCAATTCACAGGTCACTTTCCTAAAAACCCCATTTTCCCAGGTGTGCTTCAAATCGAAGCTATGGCGCAAGTCGGTGGGATTTTTGCTTTAGATAAAGTAGAAGATCCACATTTATACTCAACCTATTTCATGAAGATTGACAATGTCAAATTCAAGCAAATGGTGCGCCCTGGAGATACGATTGTATTTGATTTAAAACTACTTTCACCTATTCGCAGAGGTTTAGTGAATATGGGGGGAAAAGCATACGTAAATGGAAAACAAGTGATGGAGGCGGAAATGCTTGCACAGGTTGTTAAAGATAAAACTGAATGATAAGCAAGCACGCACATGTCAGCTCCGAGGCCAAACTGCACGAATCAGTTACCGTTGAATCGTTTTCAAAAATCTATGAAGACGTAGAGATTGGTGCTGGAACAACAATTGGTCCGAATGTTACGATTTATCCCGGTGCTCGAATCGGCAAAAATGTAACCATTTATCCAGGTGCTGTGATTTCTGCTGTTCCGCAAGATTTAAAATTTCATGGGGAATATACTACAACGCATATTGGAGATAATTCAGTCATTCGAGAATGTGTAACAATCCATCGGGGTACTGATGACAAGCTAAAAACGAGTATTGGTGAAAATTGTTTGTTGATGTGCTACGTCCACATTGGTCATGATTGCACCATTGGTAACAATGTGATTATTGCGAATAGTACAGGGGTTTCTGGACATGTGATTATCGAAGATTTTGCCATTGTCGAAGGCATGTGTGGCGTTCAACAATTCGTTAAAATTGGTACGCATGCTTTTGTTGCAGGCATGACAAGTGTTCGCAAGAATGTACCTCCATTTGTTCGAGTAGCGCGTGAACCGCTAACATTTGCCGGCGTAAATGCTATTGGACTGCGCCGAAGAGGAATTACTGAAGACAAATTAAAGATCATAGAAGACATCTATAGAAACCTGTTCATCCTCAATAACTCGATTAGCAATGGCGTTAAGTCTATTGAATCTGAAATTCCAGATTGCGAAGAGAAGGAAATGGTATTGAACTTTATTAAAGAATCTAAAAAGGGCATTGTAAAAGGCCCTCTATAACGGATAATTATGGCTACAACATCTGATATTAAAAATGGACTATGTATTGTACACAATGGCAAAATTGCTACTGTGGTAGAATTCCAACATGTTAAACCTGGAAAAGGACCTGCATTTGTGCGTACGAAACTGAAATTTATTGAAACAGGAAAGGTGATCGATAATACTTTTTCCGCAGGTCATAAAATTGAAGTCGTCCGTGTTGAGACACGTTCGTATCAATATTTATATCCAGAAGGAGCTGGTTTTCATTTCATGAATACAGATAATTACGAGCAAGTATTTATCAATAAAAATATGATTGAAAAGGCTGACTTCTTAAAAGAGGGAGTTGTTTGCACGATTCTTTTTGACGCTGAGGAAGAAACGCCATTATCTGTAGAGTTGCCTTTCTATATTGATGCAGAAGTTACGTATACAGAACCTGGTGTTAAAGGCGATACTGCAACGAATACTTTAAAACCGGCTACGATTGATTCTGGTGCTGATATCAAAGTACCACTTTTCATTAATATTGGTGACAAAATTAAGGTGGATACGCGCACAGGAGAGTATTCCGAATGTATTAAATCATAGCAACTAATAATTAACGGGACGCATGCATCTGAATCATGTATTTGTTGGTCCTGCTTCTACTACCTTAATTGTCTTTCTTCACGAAGGCTTAGGGTCAATTCCGCAATGGAAATCTTATCCTGTTGATCTATGCAATGCTTTAAATGTTAGGGGGCTGGTTTATGATCGCACAGGTTATGGACGATCTTCAGGCAGTTTAGCCGATCGAAAACCAGACTATCTTCATCAAGCAGCTAATGAACTAAGTCAAATCATTGAAAGTATAAAAGCGGATTTCGATCAAATCATACTTCATGGTCATTCAGATGGAGGAAGTATTGCACTGATTGCAGCGGCAGAACTAAAAAACCAAATTACCGCTTTAATCACAGAAGCTGCGCATGTTTTTGTTGAGCCTGAAACGATAAAAGGAGTGCGTGAAGCAAGACCGCTATTTCATGAGGGTCTTTTTGATGGTTTAAAAAAATATCATGGAGATCGATACAAGGAAGTCTTTTTTGCTTGGAATGACATCTGGCTAACACCTGCATTTGCGGAATGGGACATCACGCACCTTTTATCAAAGGTTCATTGCCCACAACTTATTATTCAAGGTAAAGATGACCAATACGGCACGTTAAAACAAGTTGACACTATAGCTCGTTTCACAAAGGGTAAAACGCAAACACTTATACTAGATCAATGCGGACATGCACCCCATAAAGAACAAAAAAGTAGTGTTTTAACATCGGCTGTATCATTTATAGAATCCATTTGCTAACTTATGAATATGATGTCTACCAACGCATTTAAATACCAAAAAACAGGACGATATAGCACTTTTGGCAATCCAGCCGTGGCTAAGCATATCTTGATTGCTCTACATGGCTATGGACAACTAGCTCCTTTTTTCATTCGAAAATTTAATCAGTTAGATCCAAATCAATACTTTGTTGTATGCCCCGAAGGGCCTCATCGTTTTTACATGGATGGTACCAGCGGAAGAGTTGGTGCCTCATGGATGACAAAAGAAGAGCGGGAAACTGATATTCAAGATTATATCTTATTCCTCGATCAATTGATGGATCATGTTATAACCGAAAATTATTTTGAAAAGAAGACGCTACTCGGTTTTTCACAAGGCGGCGCTACCGCCTCTCGTTGGTTAGCTTATGGTCGGCATCAATTCGATCAATTTCTCTTATGGGCTGCTGTTTTTCCGCCAGATATGGATGCTCATTTTATTCCACGCTTTGAGAGTTCTGAAAATTTTTGGATTATTGGCGATCAAGATGAATTCATTAGTATGGCTAAGGCCAAAAACTATTTCGAAGAACTTAAAAAGCAATTAAAGCGGATAGAATTCGTTAACTTTGAAGGAACGCATGACATTGATGCGGCGACTTTAAACACCTTTTTAAGATGAAAAAGCTTTTGTTGGCATTGACTTTATTTATTGTTCCAACCATTTGGGGGCAATATGATATGGAAGAAGCCAAAAAAGAGGATGATAAAGAGGGCATCAATTGGTTTCAGCTAAAACAAAAAATTTATGTTGGTGGTGAACTAGGTCTATCTTTTGGTGGCGGATCTTCCTTTATTAGCGCTGCACCAATTGTTGGCTATGATATAACCGAACGTTTTAGTGCGGGAATTTCAGGCATGTACCAATTATGGCGATTGAGAGACTTCGCTGGAAATACCTTTAATTTTCATACTTATGGTGGTGGCATTTTTGCACGCTTAAGACCTATTGAAGTTTTGATTATGCAGGTAGAAGCAAACCTCTATAATACCAATGATTTTGCCTCGGGCTCACTAGATCGAATCAATGTTCCTGCTGTCATGGCCGGATTAGGATATGCGCAACCCATCGGTGGTAGGAGTTATTATAATATAATGTTGATGTATGATTTTATTAATGATCCAAATATGCCATTGCCTCCCTTTTTTCTTGAACCTCTTCATTTGAGATTGGGCATTACCCTTTATTTAGGTTAATCCGCTTTACAGAAATAAACCCGCGAGCATACAGCGTACTCCTCCCCCGCCTACTTGTTCGATGATGGAAACATCTACGGTCACCATTTTACTGAACTTTTCAATGATAGCTATTTGCGTTCCACTAAATGCTGCTTTAGCCGTTTCACTGATAATTAAATGAGATTCACCATCTGCATTACACAGCTCCATCACATTACCCGCAAAATTAACCGTCTGGTCATGTTTGATTTCAATTATTATCTTTCCAGTACGTTCGAGTTGATTTTTTAGCATGAGTCGTTCTAGCATATTCTCTATACTGTCGAGGTTAACGATAGCATAATGCTGGGTTATCGCCATCATTACATTGGTATGATAAATCAGCTGGCCCTTTAGATCAAAACTTCCAAAAGAAAAAGGAGTATAACCAATCGACTTACAATAAGATTCAAATAGCGTGGCATCTGTTCTTCGTGATATATTGGCATAAGCTATTTTATGATCATAATCAAAAACAATAGATCCAGTTCCCTCCAAATACTGACCTGCTTGAATCTTATCGCGTAAATCAATCAAACGACTATTTCCAGATCGGCTAAGCAGAAAATGAACAACATCCTCTTGAACCTCCGTTTGCCGCTTGACAGTAGCCATGGAAAAAATGGTTACTGTTCCATCCGGCATTTGACTGATCCAATTATTAGGAAATAGTGCATCTGGTGAAACACCATGCTTATCATCAAAAACATACACTAAAATCCCGTGAGATTCTAACGTAAGAACAACCTCATCAAAAGTCTGCAAAACCAATTGATCCAGTTGATCAGCTTCTAGGTTTCGCTGAAAAGAATTCGTTTTAGCTGTCTCCTCATTAAAACCAAAAACTTTTGGCCGAATCATCAAAACGGAATTCGGTATATTTGAAGTCAAATGTTCATTCATGACAAGGCTGCTTTATACTTTCCTTCTTTTTTTTCTACTGGTGACTTGTGCAGATCAGGAAATTAATGAAAATTCTAATCATAGCGACGAAGCAGACTCGCTTAGTTTTATTCCTTTTGAAACACCATACCCAGACACAGTCAGGCGGGCAGATCGTTTTATTGACACTTACATCATCGACACATTAGAAAGGCGTTTAATAGACTCTGGCTTGGTGAATATTCAGGATGTCATTCCTGGAATTCTTGTTGATGTCCGTTATTCGGATACAAATAACTTTATGCACCAAGATGTTTATGGTCATCTCAATCGCATTTACCTTCAACCCGATGTAGCTGAGGATTTAAAAAAAGTTCAGGCAGCACTCAAAGCAAAAGATTCAAGTTTAACCCTATTGGTTTATGATGGCGTTAGACCAAGAAGTGTGCAACAATTGATGTGGGATATACTCGATATGCCGATCTACGAGAAAACAAAATTTGTCTCCAATCCCAAAAATGGATCAGTGCACAATTACGGTGCAGCTGTTGATTTAACGATTGCAGATACTACAGGAAATCCCTTAGATATGGGAGCAGGTTATGATGATCCTCGGAAAATTGCCTATCCCCGCTTTGAGCAAGTCTATCTTGATTCGGGTTTAATAACTTTAGAACATATTGAAAACAGAGTGCTATTGAGATCAGTCATGCGAGCGGGTGGATTTTGGGGAATTCAGACAGAGTGGTGGCATTTTAATCGTTACAGCCGGGCGCGCTGCGAAGAGATGTACCGAATCGTTGAGTAGTTTTCGAGCACGCTCTTCAAGTTGAGATTGCTCCAGTCACATCTGTATAAGATGATGCGATAGCATCATTGTATTGAGGCGGGGTTAACGCATCAAATACATCTTACCAAATTCTTTTGTAAAATATTGATCGGCTCCGCTTTCGCGATGCTCTATTGGTGTGTATGTCGGGTAATCGATATCCGTTTCCTCTTCAAATCTTAAATGATCTCCCCCCGCATTCCAAGTAAGATAATAATGGATTGTATCGTTGTAGTGCGGATAATATTTATTGGCAATAACTTCAGGCGTATCATATAAGAGCGAATCTAGCCAAACAGTATTTTTTTGAGCATAAAAAACAAGTGCATCTCCAGGATCTAATGTTCCATCTTCTCCTCCTTCAATCCAAATCGGTTGTTCTTTTTCGAAACGAAAAATTTGAAGATCATCGGGTGAAATAGAACCAACAGGGATGCCTGAAGCAACTAATGTTTCTAGGTTAAACGATAAATGCCATCCTCATGAATTTTGAAGGAGTAGTGTTGCTGGTCATAATTAATCCATTCATTTCCAAATTGAGCATAACTCAATCCTGTTGCAAAAAATGATATGAAGATCAATAATTTAGACCACATTATTATTCTGTTTGTTCCCTTTCTTTTGGATCATTGAGATTAAAACGCAATGAAAAGACATGTGAATATAGTGCCACAGACGCATCACCAATATCAGTGAAAGCATAATCAATGGCGATACCTTTAAAGCCAACACCAATTCCTATATTCGGTTGTAACGTTATTGACTCTGTTAAATCAACATTTTTAATCCACTGCATATTACCTACACCAAAACGAACAGCCACCCATTTTCCATATCCCAACTCGACTCCCATTGCTGGATCGACACTGATCGGATTGGTGCGAATCAAAACGTTTCTTCGTCCATCCGTATTTAAAGCTGCGTTGATTTCTGATTTAACATAAAACTCTTTCACAATATTTGTTCTAAACTGCGCTCCGAATATGAATTTTGGTAATGTGATTTCAAGACCGTTTTCTGGAATTTCGTTTCCGGTTAGCTCAAAGGTTTCGATCATTTGATCATCTAATGAAAATGACCATGCATTAAAAGTTGTCGTGACATCTCTGGCTAGTATACCAAACTTCCATTTTTCACCGAGGTTGTATCGTACTCCCCCATCAATTCCAAACCCCCATGAACGTGCAAAATCACCTACGTGACGGTAAACAATTTTGAAGTTTCCACCTACACTTAAGCCCTCGATAGGCATTTTTCGAGCATACGAAAAAAGAAAAGCATAATCACCCGCTGAGAATGTGGTGATATTATCATAATTGACATTTCCGTCTCTATCTATCAGCTGAGTTGTATTGGGAATATCGTCTACACCGAATCGGATAAAGGTAAAACCAGCAGTACTCATATCATCAAGTGGTTTTGCAATACCCAGGTAATCATACTTCGCAATTCCTGCGAAATATTCAGAGTGCATGGCTCCTACCTGAAGGAAATCATCTACTCCTGTTAAACCTGCAGGGTTCCAATAACCAGCAGTTACATCCTCCACTCCACCTACAACCGCATTAGACATACCTAGTGCTCCAGCACCAACGCCGATAGACAAAAATTCGTTGGAATACTTTGGAGTGATATCCTCTTCTTGTGCAATTATTGTCCATGACATTGCACATAAAACGGTTGTCAGCAATAGTTCTTTCATATAAAGCTCTCTAAAGATACTAATTTATCAAGTTCAATACCCATAACGCTCCGCATCGAATTTAATTGTCTTTTATTTTTTCGACAGGACCTATTATTTAGTCGATAACAAGGTCAATCCTTTCAAATAAAAGGAGACATCCTCTATTAATTCCAGATTATTGTCCATTTTTGTAGTGTGAATGCCATAAAGCGACTCATACCTAATTTGCTAACTGCCGGTAATCTGATTGGTGGTATTTTTGCAATTCTTTTTACCCTCACCGGTAATATTGAAATTGCTCCGCTTTTTATTTTTGCTTCAGCAATTCTTGATTTTTTGGATGGCTTTATTGCACGACTATTAAAAGTACCGAGTGAAATGGGAAAACAGCTTGACTCGCTCGCAGATATGGTTACCTTTGGTGTTGCTCCGGGTTTGATGATTTTTGTGATGATGGGCGGAATGGCTTGGTTTGATTTCGATAATTTCATAGGCCAATTTGAGGTGATTGACCGCACTATTGTGGGAGGCGAAATCATTTTTCCTGATGATGTTATTTCAGCGACTGTCGTAGATCTTGGCTATTATAAATTCTTACCCTTCATTGCTTTTTTGATACCGGTATTTGCCCTATTTAGATTGGCGAAATTCAATACCGACACCCGTCAAACAAACGACTTTATAGGTTTACCGACGCCTGCGATGACATTATTTTTTGCCGTTTTACCCATTTTGATTTTCAATACATATAATGGTGTTTTAGAAGGTTCTATTCATTTTTATTCTTGGGAAATGACAATAGCCCAATCGCTAGAATCACCATTAGTACTTGCATTCTTAAGTGTCATTTTTTCGATTCTTATGGTAATTGAATTGCCACTTTTCTCCTTAAAATTCAAACATATTAAATGGAAGGGTAATGAGATTCGTTTCATCTTTTTAACAATTTCGTTGATTTTGTTGGCAACTTTATTCCTTTGGGCCATACCTCTGATTGTAATATTATATGTAATTTTGTCCCTGATTATAACACTAATTCGAAAAGCAAAAACAGATGAAATTTAAAGCGGAAATTGATGTCATGCCTTTAGAGGCTTTATTGGACCCTCAAGGTAAAGCTGTAACGCAATCTATGGGAAACCTAGGTTTATCTGAAATTACGAATGTCCGCATTGGCAAACACATTCATCTATTTGTTGAAGCTGCCTCTGAAGAAGAAGCAAAAGCTAAAACGGACGAAGCTTGTAAGAAATTACTCGTAAATGAAATTATGGAAGGTTATTCTTTCACCATTTCTAAAGCATAATTTACCCCCCACTTTTTTCTTTTTTATTGGAAGGTTCCGGTTGTACCTTTATATTTTAACATTCCCGAGCGGTTTTGTTAAATGCGCTTTTCTTGTGTTTGAACTGAAGCCTTTGACACATAAGGGTTTTTGACACTTTTTTACTCTAGTAGTTCGATAGAATATACTCCACTGATTTTTATAAGATTCTGAAAAAACGTATCTTCCGTTGATTGAAACCAACAACCAACGAAATGAAGAGATCTTTACTACTATTACTTTGCTTATTTCTATATCAAGCATATGGACAAGATGCTGCCCGAAACTGGACGGTACAGGCAAGTGCAGAAGCTAATCCGGCCGATCCGAGTATTACTTTAAAATGGCTGCCTAATGCGACAGTTGCTGAAATCTATTATATCTGGAAAAAAGAAAAAGGAACCGTTGGATGGGGAACGAGCTTAGGCTCTGTGCCGACCGGTGGTGATTTGGAATGGACCGATACTGATGTGGAATTAGGTGGTTCTTATGAATATATGATCCAGCTCAGAACAGGAGGCTCTGTTTATGCTTGGACATATATTAACGCAGGTGTTGAAGTTCAACTTAATCCGAACAAAGGAGATGTCTTGCTCCTTATTGATGAGACACACGCTGATGCTTTATCAGATGAGATCGACACGCTGGAAATGGACCTCTACAACGACGGATGGATGGTAACGCGCCACCTCGTTGATCCAGCAATGACGCCAGCCGATTTAAAAGATGAAATCAAAGGTTATTATAATGAATTACCGAACCTAACTTCTTTATACCTACTAGGAAATATTCCTGTTCCATACTCAGGTGATCTTTACCCAGATCTCTCTTTCTTTCACAGAGGAGCTTGGCCAGCGGATGTATATTATGGTGACATGTTTGGTGAGTGGACCGATACAGAGGTGAACACAACATCAGCGACTGATCCAAGAAATCACAACATACCTGGTGATGGGAAGTTTGATCCAAGCACTGTTGTCTCAACGATTAATTTACAAGTCAGTCGTGTAGACTTTTCAAACCTATCAGCTTTTGTTGATCCAGAGGTTGAACTCTTACGTAACTACTTGAACAAAGTCCATGAATTTAAAACGACAGCATACATCCCCGTTGAACGCGGATTGATTGACCAAAGTGCATTATCATTTCATTCTGAAGGGTTTGCACAAAACGGATTCCGTAATTTCACTGCTTTTTTTGGTCCGGACAGTATTGCCGAATTGGACTACTGGACAACACTAAATGGGAATGATTATCTATGGTCCTACGGTTGTGGAGATGGAACGTACTCTCTAGCAAACGGACTAAATGGAGGATCAGCTTTAACTACCAATCATATTGCTGATGGATCTAGTGAGTCTACTTTTACAATGCTCTATGGCAGCCAATTTGGTGATTGGGATACGCCTAACAATTTACTGAGAGCCAGTATAGCAAGCGGGCGGACTCTTTCTTGCTCATGGGCAGGACGTCCAAATTTCCATTATCACCATATGGCAATGGGAGAAAATATTGGATATTCAGCTCGTGCTTCACAAGATATTTATTCAGATTATATCTCACTTACGCTTGGAGGAGGAGCTTATGTCACAATAGAAGGTGTACATGTTGCACAACTAGGAGACCCTTCTTTAAGAATGTATTACGTAGCCTCTCCAACAGAAGTAGAAGCTGTAAACAATGATGTGAATGCTGATATTTCTTGGACCGCTAGCACAGATGAAGAGATTGATGGGTATAATATTTATCGCCGACCTGAGAACGGACTTTGGATAAGGGTTAATCCTGAACTCGTTTCAGAAACGACCTATTCAGATACCACGGTTCCTGGACCTGGAGATTATCGCTACATGGTTAAAGCCGCGAAATTAAAGACAAATGGAAGTGGTACTTTTTACAATGAAAGTTTAGGTGCCGAGGGAACAACCTCATTTGTAGCTGGAATCAACGAAGTGACCAATTTCCATTGGGATGTATTTCCAAATCCATCCAACGGAATGTTTACGATTCAATCTGATCGTCTAATGACCCAAGTTGAAGTTTATGCTCCCGATGGGAAATTGATATACACTGAACAATCGAATAATTATATTGAAAAACTAGATTTATTAGGCGTTGAACCAGGCGTCTATTTTATTCGCGTAAAAACCGACAATACTTGGCTGAACAAAAGACTAGTGATTCAATAATTACTGAATTCTCATTTATATTCCCCTCAAAAAATCAACCATGAAAACTATACCCGTTTTAATCGTAACCCTGTTTATTAATCTGACTTCTTTTGCCCAAGATGCTGCAAGAAATTGGACCGTTCAATTAACTGCTGAAGTCAATGAAGATCCTGCCAGCATAACGCTTAATTGGTTGGAGAACGAAAATGCTATACCGACTACCTATGATGTTTATCGTAAGGTTAAAGGATGGAACTTCTTTAACAACAGCTGAAGTTGCTGCAGGATATAACGAATCGACGTTTACAATGCTTTTTGGTAGTTATTTTGGCGATTGGGATGTATCAAACAATCTCATGCGTGCCATAGTAGCTAATGGCAGAACTTTATCTTGCTCGTGGGCTGGAAGACCAAACTGGCATTACCATACAATGGCACAAGGAGATAATATCGGAGCGAGTGCACTCATGTCTCAGGATATGAATTCAGATTATTTGTCACTAACATTAGGTGCTGGATTTGTCACTGGAGAAGGCGTGCATGTCACACAATTAGGTGATCCGTCTCTGCGCATGTATTATATTATTCCGCCTACTGACGTTGAGATTGTTAACAATGTTAGTGACGCTGAATTGTCTTGGACAGCAAGTTTGGATGCGGAAATAGAAGGCTATAATATCTATCGAAGACCCATTGATGATTTATGGGTAAAAGTAAATGAAGAGATCGTTACGAGCACCGGTTTCATTGACGAAGACCTACCAGATTCTGGTGAATATCATTATCTCATAAAAGCTGTAAAATTAAAAACAGATAGCAGCAGAACTTTCTTCAATGAGAGTTTAGGCGCATGGGGATCGACAAACTTTTACGCGAGTATTAATGAAGAAGTTAATTTTGATTTGAGCTTATATCCAAACCCTTCAGACGGATTCTTTACTATACAGTCTGATCGTTTGATAGAACTTATTGAAATTTATTCTCCCAATGGCCAATTAGTGCAAGCAATTACCCCGCTAAACAATTTGCAAAAAGTCGATTTGAATCAGGTGAAAGCAGGTGTTTACTTTGTTCGAATAAAAGCAAATGGTGTTTGGAGAAATAAGCGCGTGGTGATACAGTAATTTTGTATTATTCAATCATCTCTTCTAGATCGGGTTTGTCTAAAAGCATTTGAAAAGTTGATAGGTTCGTAATGAGCTTATCAAGTGCGTCTAGACAATCTTTTCTACGATTTCTAGCCATTACTAGTAGCGTCCAACCAATAACGGGAATAAGCAAGTAAAACAACAATGAGAATCTTGACTTATACCTTGCCGCTGGGCCAAATTGAAGATTTTTATAAATCTCTTGCGCTCTATTACCTAGATCATAATCTAAGAAATAAGCCTTCATTTCTTTCAATTTCGATTCTAAATCCTCAGAATCATTTAGTGCCTCAACGTTCAAAAATGATCCTGATAACTTATTTTGAAGTTGCTTTGCTGTATGTAAGATACGTTCTGCATATTTCACAGCGTCCTTTTCTTTTTGGGCATCCTTCGTAACAGACTTCTCAACACCATCTACATTATCATAAGACTTCTTACGTAACTCAAAATTGGCGCCTAGATATACATTTCGAACCATTTCATCAGATGCTAATGCTTCCGCTGTACCTTCACGTAAAATACTACCTTCAAAAAGTAGATAAGTCCGATCTGTGATTGACAAGGTTTCTTGAACATTATGATCAGTGATTAATACACCAATATTTTTTTTCTTAAGTTTCGCAACGATTTGTTGTATATCCTCAACCGCAATCGGATCAACACCTGCAAAGGGTTCATCTAACAAAATAAACTTTGGGTTAGTTGCCAAGGCCCTGGCAATTTCCGTTCGTCGTTTTTCACCTCCTGATAAACTCTGACCTAAATTTTTACGGACATGCTGTAATCCAAATTCATCCAATAAAGACTCTAATTTTTCTAAACGCTCCTCCTTAGATCGTTTGGTCATTTCCAAAACGGTCATGATATTATCTTCAACCGACATCTTTCGGAAAACGGATACTTCTTGGGGTAAATACCCAATACCCAGTTGAGCACGCTTAAACATGGCAAATCGCGTGATTTCAGTATCATCCAGATACACTTTTCCCTCATTCGGACTGATGAGTCCAACAATCATATAAAAGGATGTTGTTTTACCAGCTCCATTGGGCCCAAGCAAACCGACGATCTCTCCTTGATTGACTTCCACAGACACACCCTTGACGACTTGTCGTCCTTTATATGATTTTTTGATGTTATCTGTTCTTAATTTCATAGCTGTTCTCCTTAAAAATCGGAAGTGAAAACAAATTTAATCCCAAAATTTGGAATAGGGTTATCATTGAGATCCAAATTATTGCGATACGACAAACGCCAAATGGCATCTACCCGAATAAATTTGAGGATATTTGCTAATCCAACGCTTACTTCGTAATAAGGTCTTGTTATTCTATTCGAATAAAACGGCAAGAGCATTTCTTTATTGTGCGCATCGCTATAGGAACCAATAACCATTTTACCTGTGTAAACCAATCTCAATTTCAATTTATTGATTAATGGAATACGATCCATGATAGCGCCTTGTAAGTGGTGTTCGAATAAAATTCTAACCCATTGATCACTGATAAACTCGTAATAATTCATCAAATTAAAATTATTGACCTGGTAATAATAGGTTTCATTACCCTGGTGCACTTGCAAAAATGGATAAGGTACTGTTCCGAATATTTTACCTGCATGAATAGTATAATTCAAGCGACCAAACATTCCTAAACGTGGTCTGTGATTCCATATAAAATCCAATCGATGAAAACCATATTCGCTGCCTAAGATTTCATTAACTCCCCAAGCATGCGTCAACGATATAATAGGATATTTTGATCCGAGAGAAATCCGGTCGAACTGCCCTTTCAAGAACTTCTCCTCTTTGGTAAACATGATTTGATTACGAATTTGGAAAGAGGTTAGACTACTAACTTGGTTGGTATCTCCTGAGGTTGGATCAATTCGACTATAATCTGATTGCCCCAAAGGGATATAATTTTTCCATTCGACATTATTAAACGTGCGTATATCAAAACGCCAATCTTTCTCCAATCCGACAGAAGCCTGATTGACCATGGTGAGTTTATCTAACGGTGCTGCTGACAATAATGTCGAAAAAGAATTACCAACATCCCCAACGGAGGCAATCAAACCTAATTGGTCTATCCTTTTTCGATATGCAAAGCGCAACATTTCTCTCGGACTTTCTCTTAATTTCCATCGAATCGAACCTCCGTATTTCCATTCTCGATCTAGGGTACCATACGCTGTAAAGGCTGATATTTCCACTTTCTTACTAAATTTATTCGAAGTCCTCATGGACAGCATAAATCGATTTCCTTCTACCACATTTTGGTTGTAAATCGAATAGATACTGCCCGTTTCAATAGGTCCTGTTCTCCAAAAACCAGTATAACTCATATAGGCTAGGTTTTCATAAAAACGATACGTTTTATTAGCCTTGAGGGAATCTACCATTTCAATTACACCTGCTTCTTCATCTGATAAGGCCACTGGACGGGTCTCTTGCCAATACGTATCCTCTCTTTGGTCGGCGCTATCGAGGATCACAATATCACTCACGTAGAAATTAAAAGGCTTTACATCATTCAAAACAAAATCAGAACGATTCACTGATTTATTGACCGTCACGCCAATTAAAGGAGAGTCTTCCTGCTCACTAAACAAATCAAAATTAGCCGTTATATTTTCATTGGCGAGCACATAAACACTATCATCAACCTGTTTATAATTCTGCTCTACATAAAAATCAGACACATAGTTTAAGTTGACATCATTTGGGATTTCCGCTACTACACGCTTTACTGCGTAAGAATCTGCTGTTACCCAGAAGTCCCCTTGAAAAAGTGCACCACCCTTTCGTTTTGGCTTAAATTGAATATGATAACATGGAATGCCGTCAAGGGTATCTGACTCCATCAAATAATACTTATAAAACAACTTCCCTTCATTAGCAATAGGACTCAAAAACTCCTTATTAAATAGCTCCAAATAATCGTCATAAATATTTACATTCTGATACATATCTCCGGTAAACTGACCCAATTCAAGGTTGTCAATCCCTGTAATACGCGTTGCCTCTATGACTTCTTTCCTTTGGGTCGGATTACTTCTGAAATAATAATCCGAGATTGATTCTGATAGCAAAACAGGCAGATATTTTTCACCATTAAGATTATCTACATAATCCATTATGAAATCAAACTTTCGGTAGGCACGTCGCTCCTCAAATTTATCTCCCATATTGTTAACGCTGAATTGCATTTTATTGTAGACTTTGCATTCATAGGCCTCCAGCTTTTCTGGGTTATTCTGAGGTTTTTTTTCTTTTATCTTTCTTAAGATTTCAAACACGGGGTTTTCACCTGCTGTAATGACAACTTCATCCAAACTGGCTACATTCTCACGCAGCAGAATGTTGAGCGGGGAAACCGTATTTTCAGATACCGAAATAACAGCTTGTTTATAACCAATGAAATCAACAAGAACAATATCTATCGGATACGAGGAGTGAATTTCATACTCACCTTCAGCAGAACTTACGGTAGCACTGTTTTGTACTTTCATTCTTACTTTGGAAAAAGGAATGGGCTCTCGTGTAAGTGAATCTAAAACACGGCCATTGAGTCGTATTTGTCCAGGGCCGGAAAACGGAAGTAGAAAAAGAAATATGATTAATCCGTT
>Ga0181558_10000486_pt1 | contig 36895 bp, 27 predicted proteins | sample 011ome_22_FD_133754 | JGI IMG/M metagenome (GOLD analysis project Ga0181558, IMG submission 133754) | Coastal salt marsh microbial communities from the Groves Creek Marsh, Skidaway Island, Georgia - 011507BT metaG (megahit assembly) | ecosystem: Environmental > Aquatic > Marine > Intertidal... | reverse complement strand
GACGCGTCGAGGCGCGCGGAATGATGATGACTGACGGACGTCGAACGCGTCGTAAACGTTTGCTTAAACAAACATCATAGATCACGCACAGGGGTGCAATTGAAAGATAAATGGCGGAATTTAATCAAGTTTCAACATTTGAGACAGGATGAGGCGGCCAAGGTGCCGTATAAGAGCGCGGTGCGCGCCGCGGCGAACGCGACGAGCGGCGGCAAGTCGAGCGGTAAGGGCGGGACGAACGCGGCGGGTGCGAATAAGGGTGGGAAGAAGGCACTGGGAGGGGTCGTGGCGAAGAAAACTGCGGCGAGTGCGGCGGGGAAGAAAACGGCGAGCGCGACGGTGGGGGCAAAGGCGACCAAGGCGGCGACCAAAGGTCAAGTCGGCGGCGCCAAGGGTGGGAAAAAAGCAGCACCCACGGTGAGCCGGGACGCGTTGAGGAAGAAGGCACCGGCGAGCTCGACGGCGACGATGACGGCGGCGGCGATGGCGAAAAAGAAGGGCACGGCACCGTTGAGCGCGAAAGAGCGCCTTAAGGCGTCATACGCGCAGCAAAAGAACGCAGCAATGGGGAGCGACGAAGACGACGTGGATGACGACGATGAAAAAGACGTCGTCGCGCGCGGTCCTCGAGGAAAGTTTTCCAAAACTAAAGCTGCGGGTAAGGCTAAGATCATGAATAAGGCGGATACTGAAGCCACGCGAATTGTTGAGCGGCTGAAAACAAAGCGTCGAGATATGGTGAATGAAGTCGAAGCCGCCGAGCGCGAATTGGCGCGTATGAAAACTGTCGTCGAAGAAGCCGAGGCGGTCTACTCGCAAGCGCGAGCGCGCGTCCATGACGCATTGGTCGGCATGCATCACGACGGTGCGCACGGTGGTGAACATGACGACGACATGAGCGGCGATGACGACGACACGGATTGGGACAAGTATTTGGCGTTTGGCGCGCACGAATCGGATGGTGAAGACGACGACAAGGATGGCGTCGTCGCCGAAGCTGCGAAAGCTGCCGCTGAAGCGCATGAAGCGATTACGAGTGCGAAAAAACCGAAAGCACCACACGCCAGTCATGGCGGGCGAGTGCCCGTGCCGGATATCGATGACGACGACGCCACCGATCACGACGATAGCGACGACGAAGAAATTGATGAAGATTTAGTGCAATCAGACTTGGACGATTTGGATGAGGATGAGCGGAATATGCTTCGAGCGAACGAAGCCTTAGCCGCCGCCGGATTGCCGCCAATGCACGAAATTGAACACATTTTACTCACCGAGCTTAAGAAGCTTGAAGCCGCGAATGCCGCTGTTGTACACGCGCGCTTAGCGCTCGAAGCCGTAGACGCCGAGTTTGCCGAAGCTCTAGCCAACGTGGTGCAGGAAGATGTGCACCATGACTTGGAGGAACATTTCGCCGCTATAGAAGACGATAGCGACGATGAGGAAGACGAAAGCGAAGACGAGGAAGAAGACGAGGAAGAAGAAGAGGAAGAAGAAGAGGAGGATATTCCCAATCCCGCACCGGCGCCAACGGGCGCGGCGGCGGGGCCGAAAAAGTCCTCAAAGCCGAAGACACCAGCTGCTGCGCCCGCTTCTAGCATAGACATGAGCGCTGGTCCAGGCGGCCGCGTCGTTGAAGATCGTAGATATGGCATTTACGACGCCAGGCGCTATCGCACTGAAGCAGAAAACGATGCGGAGGAGGCAGCTATGGTGAAGGGTGGTGGCGCCGGTGCTAGCGCCGCGAAAACTACTGCGGCAACCAAACGTAAAGCCGGCGTTCAAGCGTCCGCACCCAAGGTGAGCGCCGATGCGGCGGCGAAGAAGAAAAAGACATCCACCAAGAGCGTCGCCGCCGTGGAGCCAATTTCTGAGCACTTTTGGTACGAGCAACCAAACGTGAACGCAGCGAAGAGCGCGGCGGCGGCGCGCAAGAAGCCCACTCAGGCATCGTCGCGCGCGCCTGCCGCTACGCCTGGTGCTATTCCTCAGTGGCGTCGTAAACGTACGGCTACACGCGTCACCATCGGTCGTCCCGTCGCCGGTCCAACGTCATGGGCCGCCATAGGCCAGCACATTATACAAGATGATTAACAGCGCAAGAAAATCCAAAGAACGATGCAAAAACGAAAAGAGAAGGAACGACACGAACGAGGTACCACAAGACTGGTCGTCATCATCGTCCTTTAGCTCCTTTTTGCTTTCATTCTTTAGGTGTACAAAAACGTACAACACGCACCACACACGTACAAAATAAAAACAGTGTACTACTCACCCTAAAATTGGAATTACTAAAGCTATAGCGCATTAACCTACACACATGCATGCGTCATCCATCCATCTACATCATCTCCCTCACAATTGCTTAAACTCCCACGGCTGTCGACACAATGGACACCGCGGCTCGGCCCCTTGCCCGCTCAACCACTTTGTGATGCACTGCAAGTGATAGGCGTGCGCGCACGTCCCCCACACCACCGGGGAATCGTCCCCAGGAAATTTCGCATCGGGCGGACATCCATCATAGGCGATTCTACAGATCCCACACACGTCCCCGGCGTCGCCCGCGCCCCAGGTCCACGCACCGACGCCGTGCCACGTCTTGATGTTTAAACTCAGGCGAGACGAAGCTGAGGGCGCTGTTTGCGTCGTCGCCGTCGATGCGCCCGCCGAAGACGACGCGGCGGTGGCGGCGCCGCGTGGAGATGAACGCGTTTCAACCATAGGAGCACGCGTGGACGCACGAAGCGGCACTCGGGAGGCGACGTGTGGCAACCTCGCGAGCGAGACTGGTGAAGGAGCTCTCGAGGAGTAAGTTGCGCGAGTACATACATTTCAATTTCAAACAAAGCGCGTCGTCGATGTACAAAAGAAATCACAAGGAAGAGAACAATAGGTGATGGTACGGTATTTCTAGGCAGCCTTGGCGAACCCGACGCGGTGGTTGCCGTAGTCAAATTCGGTGTGATATGGGCCGAGGAAGACGTCGCCGAGAATCCACAGCGGACCGGCGGGCGGCGGGATATCCATGCCCATGAAACCGCTGATGCACTGATCTTCGCCACCATCGCTGATGCGTAAGATATATTCGCGCGCGGTGAGCTTGAATGAGACGCCGCCAATCACGAATTCGACATCGGGCATGTGTGGAATGTCTCCGCAATCCACCGCCGCGGTGCCACCCGTGTTTGGCACCAAGTCGCACACGCGTTTGACTTCGTTGATGATGATGTCTTGAGTCATGTTTTGCGCGAGCAGATTTTGTGCATAGTTGACGACGGTTTTACACGCCGTGCATGCGATCGGGCCCTTGAACGAGTCAACACCTGGAGCGTGCAATCCATGTCGGTGGCTGCCAGCGTTGCGCAAAAGTTTGCGCGAGGCGACGACGCGCGAGACGACGTCCGTCTTGTCGCCCGCCGCGTCGCACACACCGATGGATGTGCAAATCTGTTCGCTCGAGTAATCTTCAAGTTCTTGCACAAACTGTTCGGCATATTGATCAATCAACATTCGACACTCTTCGCCGAGCATCGAACGTGCACCGATAAAATTGTTAATCTTTGAAATCGTCTCCACCGGTCCGGCGAGCAACGACGTTCCGGTGTCGGCGATGACTTGACAACCCTTCTCGCCGTCACACGCGCCGATGGACCGACCAGCGACTTTGAAATCATCCATTTTGATTTGCCAGTACGCATCTCGCGTCACTGGAACGTACGTGTGTTCGCCGATAAAGTGCGCGGGGTCGGACCCGCCGAACACGAGCTCGCCTCCGACGACGCTCGGCGCTCCGTCTTCACTCGTCGTGCGGTTCAGCCAAAAACTAAACATTGGTGCGTCGATCAATTTTTGTTCCATCATGTTGTAAAACACCGGCTTGACGTTGTCCACAGAGATTTCATCGAATCCTAAACCCAAGATGCCATCAAACTTGGCGAATAAGAACGCGATGCCCGGCTCCTTGGTCGCTTCGGCGAATCCTTGACCTTTGACGACGATGTCTCCCACCTTGACGTCATCCTTACTCAAGAAACCACTCAGCGACCCGCTACCGTAATGGATTGCAAACGGCGTGCCGTCCTCCTCGTACGTCGACGATTGCGCAGAGTCGAATTTGGCGTGCAAATCACACGGAATTTGTAAAAATCCACACTTGGCGCTCGGCACCCACAAGTTGGAGCTCCCGGTGTCGAACACAACCTGGAAGCTCTGCGGTGGGTTGCCAATCTCAATCGCACCATAGTATTGCGCATCCATATAATTACTGATTGGCATCGAGTGCGACGGGGCGTTAGCCAAACCTGAAGACGACTTGGCGCCGTACATGGATTCTAAACGCGCGCGTTGCGTCGCGTGATTGAGATCCACGTCGCGCACGCGAACCGTCTTTGCATCCATCTTCGCGTTCTTTACCAGCGCCACTCGAGCGAGTTTTGGAGTCGACAACGCGAGCACCGTGTGTGGGGTTGTCAGCGCCAGGGCGGTGAGCGCCTGCGCGGTGCGATGAAACGAAAACGGTGGTTAGAGCACGCATTCACAAAGCCTCGGCATCTGAGCCGTCGGTGAACGTTGTATCCGCGCGACGCACGTGCGAGGGAGCGAATGATGGGACGTACCGCGAGCGCGTGCATTCGTATGGATGATTTACGCATGTTCGATGACTGCGCGCGTGCGTTGGGATGGTGAGCGCGCGCAGGAATGCGGTGGGTTTGGGTGCCTCTCGCGAATTGAACTGTAAGAATCGTTCCAATACATAAAAAAACGTTACATACTCGCTATCTCACGTGTACGTTGGCGTGTAAAGTCTGATGGAGCTGGACTTTTATTATTTGTCAAGCCGTATTTTGTTAATTTTACCAAGAGTCTTGGCGTTGAATTTGCGGTTGGAAGTTGGGATCCGCCGGGTATCCCGCGGGCGGGGCGCCGTACGCTGGTTGCGGGGCGATGGTTTGGTAGGACGTCGGGAGAGGCGCAGCGACAGGCGCGACTTCCTCACCAGCTGCGATGCGCTCGGCAACGCCCGTAGGAGGAGTGTACGACGCGAGAGACACCAATGCAGCTTCGAACTCGCCCGCGCATTCCTTCTTGATGACGCCTTGGAGCGTCTTACCCTTGAATTCCTTTTCGAACTCTTTGCGGAGCGTCGGCATCAAGTCATCCTTGTGCGTGAGCAACGCCATCAAACCCGTCTTGTTCGTGGAGGTAAACCAGCCAGACATCACGGTTCGGATACCCCGAGCGATGGTGCGCGCCTTGGGGGCGATGCACGCCACGAGAGCGTCTTCATAATCACCCGAGCAGTTGGAGCGAATGTCTTGAATCAAATCAGCGCCGTAGTGCTCAGTGTACTTGGTGCGAATTTCAACCTTTTCTTCCTCCGTGCGGTGAACGAGCATGGAAATCAAACCCCAATCATCGTTGGACACCCAGCCCTCGAAGGCTTCCTTCAAGTAGATAGCGATTTGCTCGGTGCGGGGCGTCAACAAGCCCATGAGCGTTTCACGGAAGAGTTTGCTTTCAAACAAACCAGTGGTTTCGTTGCGAATGCGTTCACGCAAGAGCTCGCCAGTTTCAATCTTGTACGCTTCACGGAACTCTTCGATTTGCTTGTGGGACTTGTTCGCCAAGAGGTCAATGATGGCACCTTCATCAGTGCCCATACCTTCAACGGCGTCGCGCATCGCTTGCACGTCGGCGGAGTAGTCCATCTCGGTATCGTCGTTGACGTTCGCCGGGTGACGCTTCGCGAGAGCCTTGACGATGCGCTTAAAATCACCAGAAACGGCCCATTCAGAAGTTACAGCCTTGATGAGATCCTTCTTGAAGAGTCTGGAGTAAGCTTCACGAGCGGCGTCGAGTTGTTCGGGCGTCGCCGTAACCAACAAACGAATCACAGCCTTGCAATCCGTACCCAAACCAGCAATCGCAGAGTTAATAACCTTTGCGTAGGCATCACCGACACGGTCGCAACCAGCTAAGAGCAACACGCGCTTGAACTTACCGCTCGTTTCAGAAAGCACGGCTTGTTCCATCGAACGCTCGTAACGCGAGCTGTACGCCATTTGCAACGCGATAATATCTTCCTCAGATAACGTACACAAAATCGTCACAAGCGTGGCTTCATCGGTACCGAAACCCGCCATCGCGCGTTCAAGCGCTTGAGACTCGAAATCTAATCGATCGCTCAATAAAGCCATCATGAAATCCTTCAAATCCCCGTGCGTCTTGTCCGCGACGTCAGACTTCAAGTCCCCGAAACCGTACTCGCCGTACTTTTGCATGAGCTCATTCTGGATGAAATCCATACGCATGATCCCTCGCGGGTTACAGAATCTCGGTACATTCAACACGATGCGCTTCAAGATTTCCTGCGTATTTTCACACGCAATCGCATTGGCCAATTCCCACAATTGACGACCAAACGCGTCGGCGGGCGCGGGACCGAAATCCGCGCGCATTTCCGGCTCGGGCGCCGATGAACAAACTGTTCATTCACGAAAATCACGCGCACGAACGCGAAACGCACACCGTCAGTACACATCGCATGTTTTGTTTTTCGCGCCTCGCCGCCCACGCACACCGCGATCGCGCCGCGTCACGTAATTTAATTCCAATAATCCGATCGGATTATTCCAACAGCATCGCGCATTCGCACGCAAATTCAAAAGTTCCGAAACGACGACGTGCCCGCACCGCCGTGATCGATCGCGCGCGCGCGCGCGTTGCGCGCATCGATGCATACGTACTCCCCATGTGTGCTGTGTCGCGTTGCGAGTCGACGTCGGTGTGGTTTTCGGTGTGGTTTTGGGTGTTGGCACGATCGGGTCCCGCGTCAGTGAATGCCGACACGAACGCGCAAAGCGCATCGTCATCACTCCTGGGCGTCTCTCGTGCGAGCGACGCTTCGGTGAGACGGGATGCGGGGGAAAAAGACCAAGGTAAAGGTGCCCAAGCCGCTGTTCGCGCCAATCGTGCGGTCGATGAAGCGTGCGCGCGAGGTGACGAGTGCGTTTCACGCGCACACGCGGACGCTGAGTGACGGCGCGGCGTCTGCGCACGCGAAAGCGGCGGCGCTCGAGGCGCTGGACGAGCTCGGTGGTCGGCAAGCGTATCAAGAGGCGAGTGTATTGACGACGACGAGGCATAGGACGTCGAAGTGGACGTTTGCGGTGCTCACGAAGCGAGGGATGCGACCGAAGAAGGGTGAGCGCGCGTTGCGCGCGTTGGAAGTGGGTGCGATAAATACGGATTTAATGAGCGCGAAATGGCTCGACGTGCGCGCGATTGATATAAAGAGTCAACATCCTAAGATTGTGCAGCGAGATTTCTTTGATGAGGTGGTGAAAGAGGGTGCGTACGACGTCGTGCACTCGTCCATGGTGCTCAACTGCGTGCCGACGGCGGCGCAACGCGGTGAAATGCTCGCCCGCACAGCCAAGATGTTACGTGTCGGTGGTGTATTCTTTCTTTATATTCCCGTTCGATGCGTCAAGGCGATGACGCACGAGACGCTAGTGAGGTTTCTACGCGCCGTGGGTTTGCGCGTGGTGGAGCATAAAGCGACGCCAAAAGTCATGTTTTATTGCGCTGAAAAAGTAGACCCGAAAACCGCGGCATCGACGCAGGATAAAGTTGAGAAGTGTAAAGCGCGCGAGGAATTCGTGCTGCGGACATCGGCTCAGACGCTGGCGTCAAAGGATACCGACGCGTTTAGCGTGGCGCTCGAACAAAGGCACATGTGTGGCTTCTGACGCCGCCGTGTTTAGGCATCCACCGCCATCCAATGCGCGATGAGAACAGACCGCGCACTGAATTAGAATTCTAGTCAATCGTTACGTCGCGCGGATTCGCGCGCGCCGGGCGTTGTAACATTATACTTTAGTTTGTATTCGCGCGCGTCCATGAAACGCGAAAGCAACCAACAGAATCCACACACCATGTCGCGCCGAAGACGCGGCGATGTGCGTCCGCCCACCACGGCGCCCGCGCTCGACGACCGCGACGTGCATGCCGCGGATGATATCGAACACGGCGAGGGCGCGGACGACGCGCGCGATGATTCGGACTCGGACGCCCCGAAGGCGACGACACAAAAATACATCGCTCAGCTCGCCGGTTTTCACCACGCGCTGCTCCCGTCGGACATCGAAGCGCGCTTCAGCGCAATCTATGACACGTACCACGCCGGAAATCACAGTGACACAGACAGCGAGGCGAGCGAGGAGGAGAGAAACGCGTGGTGGCCGTTAGAGCCGTTGTCCATGACGCGCGCTGACGCGGCGGAGACGGCGAAAAATATAGACGACGCCGCAGCGTCTGGTGCCATAACCTTTGATGGTGATATTGATGTCTTATTTCGACAAAGCGTGCACTTGAGTGCGAGTTTGACGCGCTGGCGACGACGAGGGACGATTTTAGTTGGACCCACGCCAGAGAAGGATGTGAGATGTCGGCGGTGCTTGGACATTGCCGCTGAACCTCTGGTGACGCAAGAATCGCATATATTATGTAAGCCATGCGCAATAGAGGCCATGGGAGACGTAAAAGTGCGTATATTTGGCATCGATCCACGAGTTTCGATGAAAATTGATGATTTACCGGTGATGTGTTGTCACGCGGCGACGGCGACGCGGCAAGACGATACTTTGTCCTGGCGGATTATTTCCGAGGGTTGTAAGGCTGTGTTTCCGTTGAAACACGCCAGAGCTCACGAAGACGAATGCATGTACTCGCTTGAAAAATGTAGCTTACCGTATGAATGCATGAATCCCGCGGAAAAGTGTACCATGGTTACGGCTCGTAAAGACATGGAGGCGCATCGAGCCGCGTGCGAATTCAAGCCGTCCCCTTGTCCGGACTGTGGCCACATGATTCAGGCGCGTAAAATGCGTTCGCATGGTCTAGTGTGTGGTGCTATGCCAGTGTTCTGTCCATACAGGCTATGTAAGTGGCGTGGCAAACGCGAAGCCGTCGACGCGCACGTCGCCACAGAGTGCTTGGCGCATCCGGTGATGTGCCGCTTGGAAGATTCCGCCACCGGGGAATACTGCCGTGCAACCACGACGCGCGAGCGCATCATGCACCATCGCGCGTCGTGCCAATATCAAAAGTGTCCGTGCAAGTTTTGTGGTGCGAAAATCAGCTTACGTCGCATGGGGGATCACGCAAAGCGATGCAACGCGCGCGAGTTTCATTGCCCGCTTTGTCGTCGACGCATGCCGTCAGAACAACGCGAAACGCACGAGCGCACGGGTTGCCCGATGCTTGCACAGGCGTGCGAACACGCGAGATTCGGATGCACCTGCGCAGTGGCTCAGGGGTTTTACAACAAGCACGCGATGGAGAATTTTGAGCAACACGTCGAGCAAGTGGCGTTTGGCCCGACGGGCGTGCTCGACTTTATCAATCGCCCGCGAGACGACGACGGGTTCGATATCGATGCATTCGAAGCGCGTGTATCGAGTGTTCGAGAGAAGATGCGCAAAACATTCGAATCTGTAGACTCGACGAGCGCGAGTGCGGTACGACGCGTACGCGAGCGTGCTGAAAAGGCGGAGTCGAGCGCGAGCCAACATCATCCGCGAAACATCGAAGCGGCAACAAACGCATTTAAACGACGCGCCGCACACGATCGAGCGCAAGCCGAATTCGCATTGAAAGAGAAGATTTCGCTTGAAAACGACGTGGAGTATCATCGTGAAATCGTAGACGCAAACTTGGCGGGTACATTTATCGCTGAGGCGGCGACTATGACTCGCGAACGTCTCGAAACGGCGATGAACGACGTCTCGGAGACGTCGACGTCATTCGCCGTCATGCGCGCACGTGCCGAAAGTCTTCTCAACGACGCGCTGCATGGAGAAGATATTGATGCGGCATCCGAAGTCACAAAGCGTCACTTGGAAGATCTCATGCGTCAAGGTGAACGACAATTACGAGAAGACGAACGCCTTCGTGAATCCCGCATCGACGAACTCGCGCAGACGCTCAATCAATCAAAGACGTCCATCGAAGACAACATAGCGCATCAAAACAAAACGGCGGAAATTTTAGATGTAAAATTACGCGCACTTTGCGCGGGTGAGCGATTAGATTCCTCACACGTGCTCGCGCTCGCGAAGAAGCGATAGAGACAATAGCCGTAGTAGACACATGTAGCGAAGAAAAGACGAGTCGTAGCCAACGCACCCCGCAGTGCGACGCACGCGAACCCGCCCGACATGCCGCCCGACGCCAACCTCGCGTCGATGGCGAAAATAGCCACGCATGCAGACGTGTACCCGCCCGCGGAGGACTCATTTCTGCTCGTCGATGCGCTCGCAGATGTGTGGCGCTCGACGCTCGAGGCGGCGCGTCCAGCGCTCGTCGTTGAACTCGGTACCGGCTCGGGGTACATTGCGTGCTCGAACGCTCTGCTCGCGCGCGCATACGGGTGCGCAGGGCATACGTTTACGCGCGCGTCGGATGTGAATCCGAACGCCGTGGCTACGGCGCGAGCGACGTTTGAGGCGCACGACGTCCCGACGGCCGCGTACGACGTCTCGCGAGGCGACTTACTCGACCCCCACGCCGACGCTATCGCCGCCAACGGTGGAATAGATGTTCTACTATTTAATCCTCCGTACGTCGTCACGCCAAGCGAGGAAGTAGGCGTGGGAGGCATCACAGCGTCGTGGGCGGGCGGCGTTGACGGTCGAGAAGTGCTCGACCGGCTGCTCCCGCGTGTCGCCAACGTCTTAACGCCTGGTGGGATGTTTCTGTGTATTTTGCTCGAACAAAACAAACCACAAGAAGTGATGGATTACTTACGCGCGTATGGACTCGCGTGTGCGCTCGTGAGCACCATAGGCGCTGATGAAGAGGTGCTCTACGTCATGAAGTGCGAAAAAGCGCTCTCGTAGAGTTGTAGAATCGCGCGTTCGCGCATTTCGCGTTCGCACCGAAACGCAATAGCTCGAAGCACACAATAGCCCCCACAAAACACATTGTACCGTATCACGTAGTAGCAGCATTGTAGCAGTACTAGAATTATATTATTACACGCGGCGCCCGCGACAAAAAATGGCTCTCTGAAACATCAACTTCTCAATTGCGCATGCTCCCATACCCTTGCCCCGTGGACTCCATGATCGCCTCCAGCGCCATCGCCTTTGTCGTCGCATCGACAATCTTAATCCCCTTCACCACGCTGTTCTTTTTCAACTTCAACCCACCGGTTTTCACACCCTTGACCACTTTGTGCTTATTCTTCCCTTCGCGCTTCTTCCCCACCCCGCCACTCGCACGCAGCGACGCCGCCACACGCACATTCTTCGCCTTGACGCGAAGTAATCCCTTCGCACCGCTCGCACCGCGCGCTCCGCCGTCATCATCCCCACCATCTACCGCCATGTGCGCGCCGCCGCCATCCTCGGCGTGCTTGGCCATCGCCTTGATGCGCTTCTCCTCCTTCTTCTGCATCAATTCCCGCTCGATGCGTTGCGCCTCGACGATGCGCGCGTGGCGCGTCTTTTTGTTATTCTTACTCGCCATCGAATCTTGTCAAGAACGCCCCCGTGTGCCGTCACCGCGGCGATGAATGACGCGCGAATGCGTGAAGCACGTGCCAAAATTGATACATTGGTGGCGTTTCATATCGCCGAAGATTCAAACCGCGACCGCGGAGCTGTCGCAGTGCATGCATAGTCGCGCACGCGCTATATAGATGACGGCGATGGCGTCGGCGGAGGACGAAGAGGATGCGCGCATCCAGTGGGCGAATTCCATGCGATTAGCCGTTACGCGACCGGACGCGTTGAACGCGGACGGGAGCATCAATCAAATGTTTTTCAAGCCGAAAAAAGTGGTGTTTGAGAGCGCGTCGAAACGTTGGACGGATGTCGAGCGCGAGGCGTTGTACGCCGGTCTCGAGGCGCACGGTGTGGGCGAGTGGTCGACGATGAAGGGTGCTGATAAGGTTTTAGCGGATTGGGACACGTTGACGTTGCGGGTGAAGGCGTCGAGGATGATGGGGACGCAGTCGCTCGCGCGGTATCCAAAGGGGTGGAAAGCGAACAAAGCGACGGTGGATGGGGAGTACGCCAAGCATAAGCGCGTGGGTGAGGCTACAGGGTGTTGGAAGAGTGGGACGTTGGTTGAGAATGATCATGGGAGCGCAGGGAAGTATATGGCGGAGCATGGGTTGGCGGAGATCCCACCTTCGTTGTAATTTCAAACAAATTCTACTCTTCTCTACTTTTCTCTAGGCGGTGTCTAAGCAATCTAATAACGCATCAGCGAGAAATGATTTATTCTTTTGTTTTTTCGCCTTTGCAGTCTTTGTCGATTGCGACTGCGTGTGTTGCTGCTGCTGTGACGGTTCCGACGCGGCGTCGCCGCCGCCGCGCTTGCGTCTCGCCGCTTGCGAAGGCGCTTGCGACTGCGGCTGCGTCGCGCGCGCGAATTTCTTACGCATCGATACGCGCTCACCTCTTTGTGTGGGCACATTTTCGTCATCTGTGGCGTACTGTTCGCCGTCGTCGTCGTCGTCACCGTCGTCGTCGTCGCCGTCCAAAGCCGCCGCGCTCGTCGTCTCGAGCGCCTCTCGTCCGCCTCCTCGCTCCAACCGACTCCTCAACGTTTCTAATTCCACATCCGCCGCCTCCAACTTATCCCTCGCGCGCTGCATTTCACTCTTTTTCGTATTCAACAACGCCACGAACCGCCTCGCGCACTCTTCTTGCGCTGAAGCCTTCGCCTCGGTCGCGTCGTTCGCCCGTCGCGTCGCCGCGCGGCTCGCTTCGACCAACCGCGCGCCATCCTCTTCCAACGTCATCACCATCTCTCGCGCGCGCTCGTACCCGCGTGCTATGGCTATCATATCATCATCGTCGTTATCGCTCGCACGCACGGTTAAAACACCCACGCGCGTGCGCTCGAACGCATCGATTCCATCCTCCGTCGGCGTCGACGGAATTTCATCCTCAACCGCCTCGCCTCTAAACTTGACATTATAATCCTCCTCACGAAACGACCACACGAGCTCTTTCGCGTCATCATCACCATCGACGTCATCGAGCGTGAAAGTAAATGTCTCGCGAACGCGCTGTTGGCGCGGATCCGCGAGCGCGCACGCGGCAATGTCGAGGTAATGGTCGTAGGGCGCTTCGGCATCGGTGATGCGAATTACGCCTGAAAAACGGCGGTTTGCGTCGCGCACGGTGACGGTGAGCGCGCGTGTGTGCGCGTGAGCGGTACATGTGATGCATATGGTATCGTGTGTGGACGTCGTACGCGTGACGAGGGTGGTATGCGATGGGTCATCGTCGTCGGAAGGCATGGTGTGAGGCTTCGGTTGGTTGGCTATGCGTTGCAAAGTTTTTATAACAATGGTGAGTCTATGTGTGTGTGTGTGTGCGCGCGCGCGCGAGGGGGATAGAGTGTTCTGAGATGTGGTTTTACGGTGACGCGCGACGCAAATGAACGTTGCATGTGCTGATTCCGTTTTCGCCCCGTCTCGCGTCCGTCTGTTGTCTTATGCGACAAAGATGATAAAGAACGAAAAGAACGCCATCAAGATGCCAAACAACTTGAGAATCAACCATCGGTTGGATGAAACGGTGTTGAGATACTTCAATAGTTGCGTTTGAGCGTTATCAACGTTGGCCAACGTGTCGTCGACGTTTTCGTCGATGCGAATCGCGAGCTCGCCTTGTTCGCTCACCATCGTGGCGAGCTGTTGGAAAATACCCCCGAGCTCGGTGATTGTGCGTTCAACGTTCTGTAACGCCTCCTGACGCGAGTCGGCGTAGGATGTGTTCTGGTTGATCATCTGCAATTGTCCTTGGGTTTGCATCTGAGGTGGACCGATCGCGCCCGGCGCGTTTGGACGCGGAATGAAATCGCGCGCTCCACTCGCGCCGCCGCCTTGTAAATTGCCAAATCCCATCGTCGGTGTCTGACGCAGTGCGCGCGCGAACGCGTCGTCACCTAAATAATCCAACGACGCATTCGCCGCAGGTGTGGGGTTTATCGCCCCAAACTTTGCGCGGCGCTCGTCCCCAGCTTTTATATTCGCCTGCCTCGCCGTTAGCACCTCCTTAAACGATTTCGTCGCCGTCGCCAGCCGGTTCTTCAACGTATCCACCACCGTACCACTATGATCACTCGCAGATTTATTCCCCGACCCTTGCGCGCGCTGTCTCGCCGCCGTATTCTGTAGCTCGGCGATTGACTCATTCAGCGCCTGGATATCCAACTTTATCACCGCGCTCGTCTCCGCGATTTCCCTCCCGCGGTCGTCAAACAAACTCGACGCCTTGGCCAAAGACGCGAGCTTTTCTAATTTCAAACTCGTGCGATGAATCCCGTGTCCTATCGCGCTCGCCATCTGTGCGTACGAACACAAAACATCCGTCAGTCAGAAAAAGATCGTTCAGAATCAAATCAAAATCAACGATACACCCCGCGCGCGCGCACGCACCTTTGCGAAATCACTCGCATTACCGCTCGATGACGTCGACGGCACCGCACCACTCGCCGCGGACGCCGACGCACCACCGACGCCGACGCCATCGCCCGCCGCGCTCACGCTCGCGCTCGCGGCGATGGTTTTCTTAATCCTCTCCGCCACGCGTTCAAACTCACTCGTCCTATCGCGCACGGGCGCTCGTGCGAGCATCATCACGCGCGCCGTGACGTCGAGCGATGTTTTCTTGACCGCGTGCGCGCGTGGCGCTCGACGACGACGATGGGCGTGCGCGATAATCACGACGGCACAACACCGCGCGCGCATCTTCATCATCAACGTCAATTGAAATCAATCATGTCCGCCGTGCGATTGAGCGACAGCGAGCGGGCGTACATCGCCGACGGCGTGGCGCAGGGCATTCGTAACGACGGACGCGGCGCGGCTGAGCACAGGCCACTGCGCGTCGCGCTCGGGTGCGTACCGCAGGCGTGTGGGAGCGCGGAATGCATCATTCAGGGCGCCGGCGCCACGCGTTCGACGCGCGCGGTGTGCGCGATACGCGCGGATATCGCGCAGCCGAGCGCGTTGAGACCGGGGTGTGGAATGGTGAGCGTGCGCGTCGATGCGAGCGGGGTGGTGAGCGGGCGAGATTGGGTCGGCGGCGGCAAGGATGGGGAAAACCTCGGCGCGACGTACGCCAAGGTGTTAGAACGCGTTATTTTAGGTGTCGACGGTGATGGACCCGCGGTCGCTGGGGCGTCGGGTAATGGGATGATGTCGTCGGTGTCGTCATCGGTGACGTCGACGGCGGCGATTGATTTAGAGAGCTTGTGTATACAACCTGGAAAGGCGTGTTGGTTGTTAGCCGTCGACGTCGTCGCCGCGAGCGACCGAGGGTCGATGATTGATGCGATGTCGATCGCAGTGCGTGCGGCTTTGGCAGACGCAAAGATACCTAAAGTTACCATTGGTGCAGTGGGTGACGACGCTGGGGACGAAGTGGGTGAGCTTGAGGTGGATGATGATCCGGACGCGTGCTCGAGAATCGACGTCAGTCGCTTGGGCGTGGTGGTGACGACTTCAAAAATTGGACGTCACGGCGTGATTGATGCCACCGAGGACGAAGAGGCGTGTGCGGAGAGCACGATGTCTGTCGCCGTCGATCGCGAAGGGCTGATTTGCGGCGAATTCAGCTCGGGTGTGGAAGGTTTGGATCGAGGTACGGCGACGGCGATGCGGACGCTGGCGCGTAAAGTCGGCGTTGAGTTGATTGAAAAGATGGATGCGTACCTGGCGACGGCGATGGCGAATACACAACGTCGTGTCAATGGCGACGAAGACGAAGATGAAGACGATGAAGACGACGAAGACGCGCGCGTGATGGTGGTGCCGCTTCCCGAGCTTGACGAATAGATGCTAGTAGAAACGTGTAGTAAACCTTTGTTTGACAAATCAAATTGTGGTGTGTGTGTTACTTGTTACAACAAATCAATAGTGCGCTACCCGAGTTTTTCTATGTCGCCGCTTTCAATCGCCTCGGAGTACAAATCAATCGCTCGCACAAACTCTTCATCGTGTTCGTCGTGCGGCGCGATGTCCTCTGTCGCTCTAAAGACTTTCTGCGGCGAGTACCCAAACATGTTACGCACGTGCGAAGTGTACAAGCACGCGTATCTCTCGAGCTGCGACGCAAAACGCGAGCTTTGGCTCCCAGCTTTCATCATCTGTCCCCAAACGTAGTGGAATTTTCCATGGTACTCGCGCATGCCTTCGCGATGCGCGGTGCGCGCGGTGCGGGACATGTCTCGCGCTCTCGACAATTCATCCATGTGCTTCTCCTTATCGCCGTCACTCGCGCCCTCTGAGGAGGAATTTTGCACGAGCCATGCGTGTCGGGCGACTTGATCATCCAGGGCGTCTCTTAATGTCCGCAACCGCCGAAGGACTGGCGGCTTTTCTTTATTGGCCTCTAGAATTTCAATCTCGTGCGCGAGTTCGGGAACGATGAGCATCGTGCGCCATCCGATGGTTTTCTTCGAGCGCACGATGTCACCATAGATGTGGTCTCCGACGTAAAGTAATTTTGATCCATAGTCGATGTCTAACATCGCATGCAAGTGCAGATAAGATCCACCTTGGTAGACTTTTGCGGCGCCGACCCCCGTAGCGCGCAGCCCGCTCGCGAGAGCTTGTTGGTGCGTCTGGTCTTCAACAGCACCAATGGGCGTGAGTGGTGCGCCGTTATCAGTGTTCCGCAATAAATGGGTTTTTGTATCAACTTCATAAATAGTTGCCGACTCATTTGCAAAGTACGTCGGCTTTGCGGCGCCGGTGACGACGACGTCAAACAACTCCAACCACTCAAGCGTCTTCTCCTTGCCAACCTTGTTCGAGCACAAAAAGTTCATCACTACATTGGTGTAATCCCACAGAGAGTTCGTCAACAAAAATACCTTTTTACCACTCGCGCGCAGCGCTTTTAATAACGGCACAATTTCTTCACCACTGTCCATGTATTTCGCCGGGTTCGCCGCGACGGCGTGCTTGAGCGAACCGTCTCGATGACACAAATCCACCGCCGCGCGAATCTCGTCGTACATCTTCATGTACTCTTTCTCCTTGAAAAATTTGTACTTGCCAGAATCTTTCGCTTCGACGAGCTGGGAGAACAAATACGCCTCACCCATAGAAAACAATGTGTCCAAGGCGCTAAAGTCTGCGCCGTCGTAGCTCGGTCGCTTGCTCACGTCGCAATACGTCCTCAATCTATCATCCGTATTCAGCGCCTCGAATCCATGGTAGGCGACTTTCACATAACTATGACGGTCCATCTTCAATATGTTCCCTCGCTTCTTGTCCACGACCAATCCGCGCACCATGTAATTTGGGTCAAACTTTAACGACTCGAGCAACTGTTTCGGATACCCGTACGCGCTCACCAACTTTTTCACCGTTTCATCGTACGACATTTGCTCAAACGTCGCTGGATTGTACATGGCGAGCGTGTAGTCCATATCAAACCCAATCGACGATATCTTACTCATATTCAACGATCGATTGCAAAAGATTTTCGCCGCGTGCGCCTCCCGTCGCGTCGCTTCGGTGACGGTTGACCAATGTTTCAACTCACTCGTCGCCGCCGCATTCAAATTCGACACGTGCGTGCGCGCCTCAGCATTTGACATCACTCGCGTTCGCGTTTGCGAGCCCTGGGCGCCGGCTTTACCACCCACGCGCGCAATTTTGGCGGACGTTTTCCCCCGCGCGCCGTCGCGTCGCGCGCCCTCGCCGTCATTCGCCCCTCCCAACGCCGCCTGTGACGTCGACACCCCGCGCGCGCGCCTCGCCAGCGCCAGCGACGACGACGTATGCTCCCCAATCACCCCTCGAGCGCGTCGAAAGACGCTCAACATCCCACACGTCGTCGTCGTCGTCATCATTCGAGCCTCGTCCAACGACTGCGCACGCTTCGAATACCACCTTTCCCAACGCCGCCACCTCGTCCGCGCGCGTCTCGCGTCCGTTCGCGTCGCGTCGCGCGCGCGCGAGCCTCCTTTGTCACTCGCGCTCTGTTCGCTCGGCGCGCGGTGCGCGATCGACGCCGAGTTCAAATGCGCTCGCGAGCGGCGAAATGCGGCAAAGAGTTAACCTCGGTTGGCATTCGTCGACGCCACCGTCGTCGACGACACGCACGCGCACGCACCGCACGAACGAACGACGACGACGATGATGATGACGCGCGCGCGCGCATCGCCCGTGGCGATGCCGCCGCGCGCGAGCGCGAGCGCGAGCGCGCGAGTGCGTGTGCCACGTCACCACCTGGTGCGCGCGCGCGCCGCGCCTCCGTGCGCGCGCGAGGCGATGCGCGCGACGCCGGCGATGTGCGCGACGGTGGCGTCGAGTTTTTCGTCGCCCGCGGCGATGCCGACGCGCGCATCGCGCGCGCGACGGGCGTCGGTGCGCGCGAGAACGATGGGGGCGTTATCCGCGCCTGAGTCGACATCGAATTACTTTCAGGCGAACGATACCGAGTTCGACGGCGCGATTCCCCCGCCTCCGCGCACGAGTAATTTGATGGATGTATTGCCGTATTTATTCGCGGTGTCGCTGGCGAGACGAGGCACGTCGTGGAGGTTGGCGTTGGCGATTATGTTTCTCGTGGTGCAAAAGAGCTTTGGTTTGGCGGTGCCGATATTGTTCAAGCTCGCGGTGGATCATTGCACGGCGGCGGCGGCGTTGCCTGGTGGGTTAGCGGCGAGTGAGGCGGCGAAAGCAGCGGCGATGGCGCTCGTGGCGAGCGGCGTGCTCAAGGCGATAAGCGGCGTGGCGACTGAGTTGCGCACGGTTTCGTTTACGCCGGTGGCGCAGGCGAGCGGCCGGCGCGTCGCGCTAGAGGTTTTTAATCACGTGTTGGGGTTAGATTTGAGTTTTCATCTGGAAAGGCGCACAGGGTCTTTGCAACGCATCATTGATCGGGGTACGCGTTCGGTGAGCATGGTCTTTCGCGCCGTGGTGTTTACATTTTTGCCAACGGCGATGGAGCTTACGTTGGTGTGCGGATTGTTGTGGCACGCGTTTTCATGGCATTTTGTCGCCATCGTGCTGACGACGTTTACCGCGTACGTGTGGTGGACGATACATATGACTGGTGTGAGTGCGGAAAAGCGTAAGTTGGCCAACCACATGGATGGACTATCCACCGGCAAGGCGGTGGACGCGTTGTTGAATTACGAAACCGTGACATTCTTCGGGAACATTGAACTCGAGAGCGCGCAGTACGATAAATTACTTCGCGGTTATCACGAAGCCGCGCTCGGGAGTGAGCGAGCATCGAGTTTGTTAAACGCAGGTCAAGCGGTGATTTTATCCACCGGGATGACGATTATTCTTTCGTGCGCGGCGCTCGGGATGTGGAAGGTTGAGCCCACGGTTGGCGCGAGTTTGGCCTCGCGCGTGGGTGACTTGGTCATGGCAAATGGATTATTGCTTCAGCTTTGGGCGCCGTTACAATTTTTAGGATTCTTTTACCGCGAGCTGCGTCAGTCGTTGGTGGACATGGAGGCGATGTTTGAAATTATGGCCACCGAGTCAAACATTCCCGACGGCGACGTCGAACTCCCAGCGCGGGAGGGCGGCGCCGAACTCGAGCTCGACAACGTGTCGTTTCGCTACGGCGACGGCCGTGATGTTCTCAAAGGGGTCTCGTTGAGCATTAAGCCCGGAGAGTCTATAGGTATCGTCGGTCCGAGTGGCAGCGGTAAATCAACGCTCTTGCGGCTCATCATGCGCGTGTACGACGTCACAGGTGGTAAGATCACTCTCGACGGGTTCGATGTGCGCAAATTGAAGGTGGCGTCCTTGCGTGATGCCGTAGCTGTGGTGCCACAAGACACCGTGTTGTTCAACGACACGCTCGATCATAACATTCGTTACGGCAAGCCTTCGGCAAGCGAAGATGAAGTCACCATCGCGGCGAAACGCGCGCGCCTGGATAAGACCATCGCGAACATGCCCGCGGGTCGCCAAACCATGGTTGGCGAACGCGGCGTGAAACTTAGTGGTGGAGAAAAGCAGCGTGTGGCGATTGCTCGTGCGTTTTTGCGTGAACCGCGCATGCTCGTCGCCGATGAAGCGACATCCGCGTTGGACACTGCCACCGAACAAGGAATTTTAGAAAGCTTAGAAGAAGTCGCCCTTGGGCGAACTGCGGTGTTCGTCGCACACAGATTATCCACTGTACGATCATGCGACCGCATCATCGTCATGGAACAAGGACGAATCGTCGAAGAGGGTACGCACGTCGAATTAATCGAAGGCCGCGGCCGCGGTACAAAGATTGGCATGTACGCCAACATGTGGAAGGCTCAGGCGCAAGAGGAGGAGGAGAAAAAACACAAACCTGACGTCGGCGTCGCGTCGCTCGGTTAGTTGTTTCTCTCGATATTATCATCAGCTCATCTCATCACACACACACGCTTTGCATTGTTATTACCACCGTATTATTTATTTGCTTCAACGGCAGTACTACGTCGTCGCGTGACGCGCGCGCCAGTATCCCGCACCGTACTCTGCAAATAATTCATCACCTACGTCTACATCTTTCAACACGTGTAACGTCGCTCTGCGTCGCGCGACATCCTTTTCAAATTTACAATTGCGCTCAAACGACGTCCCGACGACGTCGTTGACAAAGCGCGCTAAATACCCCAAGTGCCTCTTCGCACAAACGTGTACGTTGAAATGTAACGCCATCACGTACTCTTTATCTTCATGCGCCATTCGCAGCGTTTCCGCGAGCGAAAGCACGTCCCCACCGTACGTCGCGCCCGTCACGACGTCGCCCGCGCGTAACCGACGCTTGGCAAACAATCCGTACCCGGCGCCCGAAATCGTCGACACATCTACGTACACATCCACCCCGTCATCAGACATCGTCAACGTTTTCATCTCATCCATAGATATCCCCGCATCGACGTCTATATCCACCGGAGGACGCGTGCGATTGAACGACATCCGCGCGCGTCGCTCGCGCGCGCTCACTCGCGCGCAAACTTTGACTCAAACGCGCTCAAACACGTCGCAAACGCCTGCAACGGCGACAATGGATGGGCGAAGTCTAACGTGAATAAATCATCATCCACGCGTCCAAACTGTACGACGATCTCGTCGTCGTCCTCGTCGTCTTCGTCGTGGGTGGAAGTGGCGTCCGCCGACGCCTCGGTCCCGCGTCGGCTCGAGCTCGCCCGCGTCGGGCGCCGCACTAATTGAAAGTTTTTCACGCTCGGTCGCGTGACTCTGCCGTTAAAATTCAACACATACGCCGAACACGCGGCATTCCACGTCGGCTTGGCGGTTTCGAGCGCATCCGTGGGCGCGTCTCTCGCGTCACCTTCGGCGGAGAAGAGCGCGGCTGACATGCTTCGCGGCCCGCGCGCGCCGAGCACGTTGACGGCGTAGCGAATGTCCGCGAGCACTCGACGCGGCGGCCCGAGTTCGCGGTCGTCATCGGCATCAGTGATGTGACCGCCAATCACGACATCGCTACCGAATGCATTCATCGCGTGCCTCGCCGTGCCCCACGCGCGCGGACGCGATCCGGAGTCTAACAGCTCGAACCGCGTGCCGATGAAATTGGCTTTTAATTTGCCGACGTAGCTCGCGCTGAATTCGCTCACCGAACGCTCGGCGCCATCGTCGCCGATGACGTAGTGCGTACACTTGGCTTTTTTACGCTTACGTGCGACTAATATCGGCACCGCATCGGCGAGCGTCACCGTGGTGGTGTCGCGACCGTCTAAATATAACACGTACGTGGGAAACGCCCCGAGCGGTCCGCGCCGGCGCAAGACGTGGCATCGCGCGTGCGCTCCATCATCCGCGAGCGGTTCGAGCACGAATCTCCGCCGTGCGCGCGCATCAGCCCAGGGTGGTAACGGTGCGGGCGTGAGCATGGGCGAACGCCGCCGCGGACGTCGATTCGCGCCGTCGTACGGAGGCGCAGAAGGCGACGCCTCGACATCCGCCTCGACGTCGTCGCCCGCGTCGGGACCAGGATACACGGGCGCGCTATCCCGACGACGCGCGAGCGCCACCACGCTCGTCGACCGACGCACCGCAACGGGCGGTGTGCCGCTCCATTCGCCACCGCGATCATCCTCCGCAGTGCCGTCGCCATCCTCACCGACGCCTCGCGCGCCTCGCGCCAATGGTTTCATGTACGCGGGCTCGCGCGTCTTCATCCACCACACACACCGTCCTCGTCCTCCGTGTCCTCGCGCGCGCGCACTGATGCGACGCGCGGGCAAACCACCGCGTGGATTCTATGGTTGTCCTCGTGCGATCGCACCCCTCGTCGTCGGCGGCGGCGTCGTCCGCGTCGTCCGCGTCGTCGCCATGTGAAGCAAGTAAAAATAGCACCCGCGACTCGAACAGTCACCACACCGTCAGCAAAAAGTATACATCTGGACGTGAAAACTGGTGATTCCTTGCATCGTTCGCGATGCAGTTGACCAAGACGCGTGTTTTGGTTGCGTCGCAAAACGTATGGGTAGAATGATGGACGAGGTAACACCGCTCGAGGTGTCGGTGCGTTTGACTTTTGGGCACCACCACACAAAAAAAAAGACACCCAACATGTGGACTAACATGCGTGACGTATCCCCGACGCGCGCATGCGATCGATGCCCCACGGACACGCACAAGAAAAGAAAAAAAATGTAATTCGGAGCGATGTCACGCACGGATGCGAGCCTTGATCGCGGTTCCATGGCGAACGTGTATGTATTTAGGTTGTCAAGTTTTGTGTGTCCCTAAATGGATGGATGCGCCGCCGGCGTCATACATCGACGCCACGCGTCACGCCGGTACACGACGATGACATCCAAGCCAAACGATGAATTAAAACGACACGCGGCGTATTTGATCGCCTGGTGCGGCGCGATTCGCGCGTCGACGTACGTGCTGCACGCCATCTTTGGTGAAGCGTCGGCGTAAATCGATCGCCATCCATTGATTGGATCGAATGCGTGGGTGCTCGATGGCGACGTTATGTGGACGGATGCGAACGACGCATGGGGCGTGTGGGGTGGAAACGCGCGCGCGCACGCATGGTGGTGATTGTCGCACCGCGGTGGTGCTCGTGGGTGAATATGAGTTGCGCAAAGGTGGGGATGACGACGACGACGACGACGGAGGCGGTCGCGGGGCGAGGGGCGTGGGCGGGACGAGCGTCTTTGGTGTTCGATTCGTACGCACACACGACGACGACGACGACGACGACGACGACGACGACGACGACGACGACGATGGAGGCGGTGCGCGGGGCGTGATATTTGAGCGTCTCGGTCGGGTGGAATGTAGCAGCGCGGTGTTCGAGGCCAAGTGGTCGCCTCGAGGGGAGACGGATGATCGCGCCGTCGTCGCCGACGCCGCGGGCGGGCTGTCGCTCATTCGCGTCGTCGATGACGACAGTGCGCCGACCGTGCGCGTCGAGCACGTGCTTCGCGTGCGTGATGTCGGTGGGGATGGGTTGGGGATGGTGACGTGTGTGGATTGGTCGGCGAGCGGCGCGTTTGCCGCGAGCGCCTCGGATGGAAGTTTCCGGCTGCTTTGCGAACGCGAAGGTGGAATTGACGTCGTGGAGACGTTTGAGCGGGCGCATGATCTCGAGATGTGGGCTATTGCGTTTGATCGCACGCGACGCGACGTGGTATACACGGGCGCGGATGATTGCGCGTTGAAAGTGTGGGACGCGAGGGACGCCGGGAGGGCGAGCGCGACGAATCGGAAAACGCACGGCGCCGGCGTGACGTGCGTCGCGCCGTCACCGCACGACGACCACATCATCGCCACTGGGTCGTACGATGATTACGTGCGTCTGTGGGATTGTCGGCGCATCGCGACGCCGTTGAGCGAGTGTAACGTCGGAGGCGGCGCGTGGCGCGCGCGGTGGCATCGCTCGCGACGCGCGCTGGCGTGCGCCGCGATGGGTGGCGGCGCGGCGCTCTTAGACGCCGCGAACGATGCGTTAACGGCAGTGTACACGTACGATGACCATGAATCGATCGTGTACGGCGCGGATTGGGTCAGCGTGCCAAATGACAACGAGAATAATAACAATAGTAGCCGCAACGGAGAAGAAGGAGACAAAAACAAGCACGATGATGATGACGTCTTAGTGACGTGCAGTTTTTACGACAATGACGTTCGGTGTTGGAAGCCGCCGCGACGGGCGACGACGACGTGACCACGTCTCGAGGAGCAAAGTTGCGATGGCTAACGTAGTAGTAATAATGATACACTGAGGACTGGTGCTACAGTAGCTATACTAGTACAGTACAAAACATGAAGAAAGATTATACGCGCGCGCGCCGAACGCGAGACGTATGGCGTTACGACTCTGTCCGCGTCGACGCCGCGTTCTTTCCAGTCGATAACGCGCGCTCGAGTTCGGTCACGCGATGTTTTACGGCGACAAACGATTCACGCAACACCGTAGACGCGCGCGACGCGAGCGAGACGTCGGCTAAAGCTACGGTTTTGCCGTTTTCTTTACGCGCGCTCGCGTCCTCGCCGCCGTCGTCGCGCAAGGTAATTTCTGAAAATTCATCCGTCGGCGTCGTCGGCGCCGTCGCGCTCGCGCCTTTTTCCAACTTTAATTGCGCGCGCACGTACTCGCGCGACGGCAATCTCAACGCAGCTTCCCATCCCGCAGCGTACCCGTCGTCGTACGCGCGTCGCGACGCGCTCGCAGACGCGTCGCCGTCGACGGCGCTCGCCTTATGACGCAGCGCCTCTGCCTCGATGGCTGATTTTTCCGCAACCGCGTTATCGCGCTCCACGCACAGCGCCCTCGCGCGTTGCTCCGCCAACTGCAGCGCCGCGCACACCGCGTCGCGCTCCTCGGCGCGCTCACTCTCCGCCCGCGCCCGCGCGCTCGCGAGCGCCTCCTTGGCGCGCAACACGTCTTTTCGCAGCGCTTCTCTATCGGCGACGAGCGCGCTGACTTGCGTGAGCACCGCCCTCGTGCGCGCATCCTCGTCTTCGGCGACGTCATCCACCATGAGCGCCGACAGCAACGATTTCAACAACAGCGTCGCGCCGTCGCTCAACGCGCGGCTCGAGCTCGAGCTCGAGCTCGAGCTCGGCGCCGGCGCCGGCGGCGCGCGCGGCGTCGCCTCCAACGCCTCCAACCATCGTTCGCACCGCACGCTCCCACACGTGCGCGCCACATCGATCGCCCGCTCGCCGTTCGCATTCAACGCGCGCACGTACGCGCGTTCGGGCGGATGATGCGCGAACACCGCGTATTTCACGCACACTTTCGCCGCGTCGAGCGCATCCGATGCGCACGCCACGTGCAACAGCGTGTTGCCTTTCGCATCGGATGCGCTCGACGGCGCTCGGCGGTGGTAGAGCAACTCGTCGAGCGCGATCGAGTCGTTATTCGCGCACGCTTCGAATGCGTCGGCGATCGCGCGCGCGTGGCGCATCGCGCTCTGACGTCGACACCGTTTTTTGGCATTCATCATTCATCATTCATCACTCATCATCATCATCGTTCGGCGGCTGAGCGGCACACCGCGACGCACGGGCGATCGCCGACGCGCACGGACGACGAGGTTTCGCCTTTTGCGAATATGCCACCGTCGTCGACGAACCTAAACCCGTTCGCGCGCGCTGACGCGTGGCGCGCGCATCCGCTGCTGAATAAACCTTGGGGCCACGCGTTCCCGGGACTCGCGCTCGGCGCTGGCATGTTCGCCGTGTACTACGCCAGCGAGAAGGTTCGCGCGAGGAAAGGCAAAGGGAACGGCGATGGCGCGCACTGAGCGCCTGAGCGCCCCGCGCCACGTTGCGCGCGCGGCGTGAGGGCGATTGCATCGGACGAGCGCGCGCGAGGCGATCGAGGGCTGACGATGCGTGTAGAATGTAGATGAACGACCGAGACACGTGCGGTTACAGTATAGCGATTTAACACCATGAGATGATATCATGACGACCGACGTGCGCGCGGTTCGGCTCGACGTTGACCGTGCGTTAACAACATTGCGAATGTGTCTATTCTTAGACGCGGCGACTCGACGACGCGCGCGCAAAGACTAAAATAGACTTCAGACTCAACCATGCCTCTCTCACTCGAACGCGAACACGAACGGCGACTGGCGCTGCGTAGAATAAATGAAGGCATCGCGCTGGATGTGCAGCGGAAGTTTGCGAGCGAACGGGCGAGTTGTGCGTTATATGAGAGGCTCGAACGCGCCGACGCGAAGCGAGAAGACATTCAAACGCGAGAGAGAGAACGACGCGAGAGAGAACGCGAATGCGAGCTCGATGGTCGTCGAGCGAATGAGGCGAAGATGAATGATTTGAAATCAAAGCTCGACGCTGAGGCGGCGAAATTGGCGCGCGCGCGTGAGGAAGCTATGAAAAGTCAACGGTCCGCGCACAAGGCAGCCAAGGAGAGCGATGAAGCGCGCGCGTTGCGGGCGAAATTACGCGCGTTAGAGATGAACGCTGCGCGTGCGGTACAAATAGAAGAGCGTAAGGCATTACAGGAGCTTGAGCGACGCAAGGCGCGGGCGTTGGATGCGGAGATGGAGCGAGAGCGCTTGTCAGCTGAGGCGCGCGCGGCGACGGTTGAACGCGAACGGTTGGAGGCGAGACGTCTCGCGAGAGAAGCTTTAGATGCGCAGAATGAGATGAGAGCCGCGGCGATGGCGCGACGAGCGATGGAGAAGGATGCTGAACGACGAGCGATGGCGGCGTACGTGCAGAGAATCGCCAAAGAGGATGAAGAGGAGGCTATGGAGAAGGCGAGAAAGCGCGAAGACGCTAGACGAGAAGCCGAACGGGCGCTCGCCGAACGCGAAGCTAAGATCGAGAGCGAACGACAAGCGCAGGAAAAATTAAACGAGTCCATCGCCGCACATGATCGTGAAATGTCGAGGCGAATAGCGCAAGAGGAAGAGGCGAAACGATTGGCGGATGCGAAATTTGAGCGCGCTCGAGCGGTGGTTGAATCGTCGCAAACGTCGGCGGCTCGCGAAAAGGCTGAAATCGACGATTTAATCGAGCGCTACCGACACCTCGAGTACGATGAACGATGCAAATTGAGTGAAGCCAAAGCCGCGGAAGATGCGCGAAAGGTACGCGAGGCGCAGCGCCTCGAGTACGAAGCCGCCGTGCGACGCCGTGAAGCCAAGGAACGCGCCTCGCGAGAGGAAAAACAGCGCTACGCGCGCGAAGTCATGGACGCCATGGCCGAGGAAGATAGAATTAACCAAATGAATGCGCAAAAGCGTCGCATGCGCGTACTCGAGCACAAACGCGAAGCTGATCGGTTGGCAGAGATTAAATTTGCCGCGAAAGAACGCGAGCTTCAAGCCGAACGCCAGGCGCTCGAAGCGCAGCGTCGCGACCGCGCCGCTTACGACGCCGCCGTGGATGCCGAACGCGAGCGTTTGATCGCCAATCACCGCGCATTGATGGCCGTCGGCGCACATAGCCAAGAATAGATTAGTAGTACTAGCACTGTATGAGCTATGAGCACATCGACAACGAATGACAGACGCCTCACAACGCGCGGCGGCTACGACATGACCACCTCACCAGAAATTCTACAGCGATTGTTCTTCTGCGCCGAACACGAGCTTGCCGAAGAATGTCGCGCACGCACGGTCACACACGTCGTTTCCATCGGATGGCCGCCCCCGGAAGATCCAACAGAGGTACGCGCTCGCGCTCGAGCGCTTTTTCAACCGCGCCGGAGAGAGAGCAGTTCCAACGACGCGACCGATGCATCAGACACTAACCGCACCGCGCGTGGTCCATCACACGTCGCATAGGGATATGTCGATGACGCCCACACCTTGGTCATCGCCCTCGAAGACGCCGAGCTCGCAGACTTTCTCGGCGCGGTGCCCGAAGCCACCGCGTTCATTCGCGAGGCGCTCTCGTCGAGCCCGACGCACGTCGTGGGCGTGCATTGCCACGCCGGCGCGTCACGCTCTGCCGCCATCGTCGCCGCGTATTTAATGCGCCACGAAGGCTTGGACTCGGACAGCGCGCTAGAAGTCGTCGGCGCGCTCGGCGGGTGTCCCAACGACGGCTTTGCCGCGCAGCTCGCGTTGTGGGGAGACATGGGATGCAAGATTTCCACCGCTAACGAGGCGTACAAGTTGTGGAGCGTAGCGAAGATTGCGCGAGAGCGCGATGAGCGCGGGTACGTGGCGAGTACGAGCGTGATGCGCGATCCAGGCGCGCCGGGTGCGGAGGTTGATCCCGAAGGCGGCGGCTGGGTGTCATGTAGAAAATGTCGTCGGCGCTTAGCGCGCGGTGCGCACGTGTTACCGCACCAGTACGGGCGTGGAATGAATTCGTTTAGTTGGAAGACGCGCAGGAAGGAGGCGCACGCGACGTCGTCGAAGGGTTTTGTTGGGAAATGTTCGTCCATGTTTATCACGCCGTTGAGCTGGATGCGGGGCATCGAAGATGGCGACGGCGGCGATATTAGCGGAAAGCTCACGTGTCCGGGGTGTGATACAAAGATTGGCGCGTTCGCGTGGTCGGGAATTCAATGTTCGTGCGGTGCGTGGGTGTCGCCGGCGTTTCAGATTCAACACGCCAAGACGGACGCGTTTGGGATTTAACGCGTTTGCTGCTTTTTGTAATTGACACTTTTAGAAAATTAGTACATGCACCACCGTTTCGTTCTTCCTTTCCTTGGGAAGAAGGAAATACTTACTTAGAAGTGAATCGCTCTTCCGCTCGAAGCTAAAGCAGCCTCTTTGACCGCCTCCGAGAGCGTGGGGTGCCCATGGCACACCTTTGCGATGTCTTCTGCGGTGCCGCCGTACTCCATAGCCAACACGCACTCGCCGAGAAGCTCGCCCGCGTTCGGGCCCATGATGTGCGCGCCAAGAATTTTATCCGTCGCTTTTTCAACGACGAACTTCACCATACCCTCCGCGTCGTCATTCGTACGCGCGCGAGAGTTCGCCATGAAGGGAAACTTACCAATCACGTATTCCACACCGCTCGCCTTGACTTCGGCTTCGGTCTTGCCCGCCCACGCGACTTCGGGATGGGTGTAAATGATGGATGGAATCGTGTCGTAATTCATGTGACCGACGTGACCGGCGAGGGTGTCGACGCACGCGATGCCTTCCTCTTCCGCCTTGTGCGCGAGCATAGGGCCGGCGACGATGTCACCGATCGCGTACACGCCTGGGACGTTCGTGGCGAAGTTGTGGTGGTCGATGACGACTTGACCATTTTTGGTCATCTCGACGCCGAGCGCTTCGAGGCCGAGACCTTCGGTGAACGGCTTGCGACCGGTGGCGACGAGCACGACGTCCGCATCCATCGTCGTCGACTCGCCACCTGCGGACGGTTCGAGAGTCAACGTCACCCCACCCTCAGGCTTCTTCACCGCGCTCGTCACTTTGGTTTTTAACTTGAAATCAAAGCCTTGCTTTTTCAACGAACGCTGAAACGACGTGCGAATTTCGTCGTCAATCGCGGGACCGCAAATTTTATCGGCAAACTCCACGACGGTAACCTTGGCGCCCAAGCGGCTCCACACGCTCCCGAGCTCCAAGCCAATGACACCACCACCAATAACAACCATGGTTTCGGGCACCTTTTTCAAATCCAACGCGCCCGTGGACGTCACGATGGTTTCTTCGTCGGCAGGCACGCCCGGTAACGGCGTCGGCACGCTCCCAGTGGCCAAAATCACATTCTTCGTCTTAATGACGTCACGCGTGCCATCTTCGCCGGTGACTTCAACCTCGTTTGCGGCGAGAAGCTTCCCCCAACCTCGCGCATACGTGACTTTATTCTTCTTGAACAACCCTTCGATGCCCTTGGTCAAGCCCGTCACCGCCTTCATCTTTTGTTGCATCATCGTCCCAACATCGATCGACACATCTCCACCGAACGTGATCCCGTGCTTGGCGAATCCATGCTTCGCGTCTTCAAACTTATGACTCGCATTCAACAACGCTTTACTCGGAATACATCCGACGTTTAAGCACGTCCCGCCGAGCGTACCGCGCCCCTCCACGCACGTCACGCGCATCCCGAGCTGCGCCGCGCGAATCGCCGCCACGTACCCGCCAGGTCCGCCGCCGACGATCACCACATCCTGCTCCTCGCTCGGCGCGCCCGTGGCGAACGACCGACGCGCGCCAACGCCGACGCAGCGCGCGCGAAAACTCATAGCCAATGATGGGTGCGACGCAACATGGGACCCAACGCCGCGCGCGACCGCGTCGCCCAACGCCGCGCGCGGCGCGCTGTGCGCCACCGCCGCCGCGCGCGACGCCGCGAGAAGTGCGTGTCTGCGCATCGCGCGCGAGAATCAGTCGGTGCGCGAACGAGAACGACGCGAGATGCGCAAACGATGCGCGCGGATTAATGCCGGGATCCAGGACGCGTACCCATGACTCGGCGAAGCGCACGCGCCGTGCGCCCCGTCGCGAGCGCGCGTTCGCGGCGTAAAAAATACCAAAAAATCGAAATAATTATGCGGCATTCGTCGACGCGATCGTCGACGGCGGTCGCGCGCGCCTGAGCGCTTGAGCGCGCGTGATGTGCGCACCCATCATCAACGACTGAAGGAGAAACAAAATCGCATCTGTCGCGCGGCAACGTCATTCGCGGGCGCGTCTCTCGCGATGAAGCGCACGCGCGCATCGGCGAACGCGTCGACGTCGGCGGCACATGCGGTGTCGCACGTCGAGCTCGCGGCGATGGTGCACAACTACCTCGCCGAGCACGGATTCGCGCGCGCGTTGCGAGAGTTTCAAATTGAAGCGACGAGTCTGTTGCGCACGTTTCCGAGAGGCGTACCGCCGCGAGGGACGAAGGATTTGCGCGCGGTGCTGTCGGAATACGTGGTGATGAAGGAGCGTGAGGCGGCGCGCGAGCGCGCGGGTGGAGTGGTGAAGCGGATGTTGGCGGTGATTGACGACGCGCTGCCGCGGCTCGAAGACGACGACGAAAACAACGGTGGGACGAGGATGATTATGAATGATGACGCTGACGATAGCGCAGTAGCAATAGCATCGCGAAGAGATAATTCCATGCCATCGCGCGCCGGCGTGGCCCATCGCGAGATTGAGCGCGAGATATTGGCTGAAACGCCGACGCGCGTTCAACCGTCGGCGCCGGCGGTTGGAAATCGAAGAAAACCGGCGCCCAAACGTTTCGTACCCGGTCAAGGTCCGACGGCGACCGGTGCGGCGCCGTCGAGCCGGGCGCGCACACCCATGTCGCTCGGTACGCTCGTCGCGCGTTCGCCGCCGACATCGGGCCCACCGCGAGGGTCCCTTCGGCCGTTTACGTTGCCCGAACAAATCCAAAACGCCGCCGTGCAACAAAAGATGGCTGACGTCATCGTCAACGCCTTTGGCGGTCGTGGGAAATTAAAAACCACCACGTACACCGCGGCGACGGCAAATAATAATCGAGATTCATTCTTAGATGAAGAGCCGGTGGATAACGTCATGAATTCTTTGCTCGAAGAGGATGGAGAGCTCGGGGACTTTCTCTATGCGATGATGAGCGAAGTCGAGACGCAACGCGGCGGTTCTGGCGGCGAACGCGACATCTCCGTTCACGGCGCCTTTGGCTCGCCCACGAGACGAACACCGCCGTCGCGTTGAGTTTGTGTGTAGTTGTGTATTGTTGTACGTACGTACGTACCGGTAATTTGATGTAGATACAGTAAAATAAACAGTAAAACAAACGCGGCGCTCGCGCCAGTGTGGATAGCACCGCGACGTCGACTGCACACGCCTGCACTTCCCGACACGCCTCAACCATGCCGCACCGACGTCGAAGCAACAGCACGCCTTTGCGCGCGCGAGCGTTGTGCGTGGCGATCGCGATCGCGATCGCCTGCGCGGCGGTGCGCACCGTCGAAGCGCTGAACACCTTTGAGTGGATGACTTTGGTGCGCCACGACGTGTACGGAGAATTAGGCGTGAGTAAAGACGCCAACATCACCACGATCAACAAGGCGTACCGGAAGTTGGCGTTGAAACATCACCCCGATAAGCTGTCCAAAACTTTATCGCCCGCGGAGAAGAAACGGCTCACAGATGCGTTTAAAGTGATCGCGCACGCGAAGAAGGTTTTGTCGGATGAGACGTCGAGAGCCGAGTACGACGATGCGATTGCGAATCTACCCAAGTGGGCGCGACCTAAAGTAGGAAAAAAGTCGATATTTGACAAGAAGGAGGTTAAATTCCCGGCGCTATTGGTGTTGGTGATGTTTGTGGTTTTTTGTGTAGCGTTTACGAGTTTCGCCCAGTACACGAGCCGAGCGCACGACAAGCAAAGTTTAATGGAATCGCCAATGTTTGCGCAGAGTTTGAAGAAACGCAATAAAAACCTGCCTAAACCCAGACAAGTGAGTGCTGAGGAGTTTTTCCAGGAGTTTTTGGAGGAGAATGGGGTGACGGATTTGTGCGGTTGGGAACACACGGTGGGTGCGCGCATGCTGACGTATGTCAAGGATTTCGCGCTTGGGCGATTGTACGCGAGAGATTCTTTGGCGACGTTGAACGATGCGGCCGGGGATGGTGCGGAGAACATTGAAACTAGTGAGAGCGGCATGTCTGCGAGTGAGATGACCGCGAATGGTAGCGTCGGCGATGAGGACGAAGCGCAGTCTTCGGGCGCTGGCGGCAAGGCGTCGGGTAAAAAGCGCAAGGGCAAGAAGCGACGCGACGCCGCGGCGAATGGAAGCACGAGCGCTGCGGCCGAAGCCGAACGCAAACGCGCGGAGAACGAACGGCGGCTTAAATTTGAGGAAGCCTCAAAGCGCGCGCGCGTGCTCAAACGTCGCCGAGTTCGATTAGAAATGATTTTATCTGGCACGTTCGTCGTGAATGAAGTTTACGCCGAGGAACTCACCGTCGCGGGATTGACATTCGACGGCGATAACGTGGAAGACTTTGTCATGCGTGCGAAAGACCAAGGCGAGGCGTTCGATGCCGCCATGGACGCTGCCGAGGCTCGCGTGAAGCAAATTCGTTTAGAAAAGGAGGCGCGAGAGCGCGAGTTGTTAGAGCGCGCCGAGAAAGACAAGGAGAAAAACGCCGGAGAAGGCGACGTTGATTCCGATTCAGAACAAATCGTCCGCATCGGGCGCATGTCGAGCGACTAACTCGTTAACCATGTAATTTTATGAAAGCGATAGAGCAACTATATTGTATTAAATTTGCTTGTGTGTAATAATCTACAGCGGTACGACAGCACGTTGCTAATTGAGCACTTGGAACACCTTGGTGATGAGAAACAAAACTGCGGCGGCGGTGGCGAATTGTAAGATATCCGTCTTGCTCGTATCCTCGTTTTGGAAAAACTTCATCGGATCGTTCGGGTCGACGTAGATATCCTTCGATGCATCGTCGTCGTTATCAACACTGAACTTTCTCAAGACATCATCCATAGATTTCTTTACGCCGTCGTACGTCTCCATGACGTTGAGCGGCAGTGCGTGCGCCTTGCGAGTCGATTCCAACAACGCCCCCGCCTGCGCATCGGTGCGCGAGGGATTCACCACCCACACCTCACGATGTTCCAAAATTCGACCCGTGATCAAATTCATCTTGTACGTGCACTCAATATCGACTCCCACGCGTCCGATGTCGTTGACGCCGTTCAACTCCCACGTCACGCGTGCAGCGTCCAAGCCCCCATCTACCATCGATATCGACGTCACCCGCGACGTCGCCTGCTTTAAATTATTCTCAATATACGAACAATACTTTTTATACTTGTCTGCACCGCGAAACTTCAACACACCATCGTCGTACACGACATCTGGCGCGTACGAGCTCGTCGACCGCGTCGTCCCGCGAAGCGCGTTGATATCCTTCAACACCGTCTTCAACGTCCGCTCCACCGCGGGCGATGACTTACACACGAAATCATCGCATGGATCTGCGCTCATACCTTCCACTGACGCGCGGAATTCATCATCCGTGCCCGCCGTCGCGCGTGTCTTCACCGACGCAGACGCTGACTTGGATGCTGATGTCCCAATCCGACGCGATTGATGTCGCGCAAAAACGACGCGCGAGGAGGACGACGGCGACGCGTGACACGTCGCGCGCATGGTGTGCGTACGCATGGTCATTCTGTGCCAATCACGCGCGCGAAAGGTGCGGGACGGGCGCGTCGAACAGTGAGGCAGTGGTGCGATCACGTGAGTGACATGAGCAGAGAATCGTCGACGCGTTGATTTACAAGATACTTTTTTTTGATGTTTACTAGCGGCGCTTCTCGTACGCACGCTTGTACGCGTGTGTGTACGAGATGACGAGCGACGAGATTACACGTAGCTCGTCGGTGGACGGCACTCATCGCCTTCGATGAGGTCGCACGGGAACACATCCTTGGGTTCGGGGTAGATGAGCTTCGCCTTGCCGGCGAGGTAGCGGTTGAGCATCGACGTCGTGGACGGGTTGAAGCCGTCAGACGCTGACATGATTTCACCCTTGGTGCGCTTGGTGTTCATGGCCGTGCGCACGCGCGTGGCGAGCACCTTACCGAGTTCAACACCCCATTGGTCGAAGGAGTTCACGCCCCAAACGAAGCCTTGCACGGCGACGCGGTGTTCATACAACGAGAGCAATTGGCCAGTTGTGAACGCGTTGAGCTCGGGGAGCAAGATGGACAAAGACGGACGGTTACCCGTGAAAGTCTTGTGCGGGATGAGTGCATCCGGGCAAGACTCGGCACGAAGTTCAATCGCAGATTTCCCAACAGCCAAAGCATCGGCTTGAGCAAAGAAGTTGCACATCAACTCATCGTGGTTGGAGACGATTTCACCCTTCAAGTAGACGCTTTGTTGCGACTTGACAATGCCGATGAAATCGCACGGAATAGTGCGGCCTTGGTGAATGAGCTGATAGAACGAGTGTTGACCGTTCGTACCGGGCTCACCGAAATCGATTTCACCAGTCTCATAGTCGAGCGGCAAGCCTTCCTTGGACACACCTTTACCGTTCGATTCCATGGCGACTTGCTGAATGTGCGGCGCGAGCTTGGCGAGCGCTTGCGTGTACGGCAAAATGGCGCGAGCCGGGCAGCCCAAGAAGGACACGTTCCACAAAGACAACATGCCGAGCGTCACCGGCAAGTTCTTTTCGAACGGCGCGTTGGCAAAGTGTTGATCCATCGCCCACGCACCTTGCAAAAATTGCTCCATGGTTTCGTAACCGTATTGCAACGACAACGGCAACATGCCGACGGCGGAGCACACAGAGTAACGACCGCCAACCCAGTCCCAGAACGCGAAAGCGTTGTCCGGGTCGATGCCAAACTCTTCAACGAGCTTGAGGTTAGTGGAGATGGCAACCATGTGCTTCTTCACCGCGTTTTCGCCGAGAGAAGCCTTGATCCACGTGCGCACGGTGCGCGCGTTCAACATCGTCTCCGCCGTGGTGAACGTCTTTGAGACGACAATGACGAGCGTCGTTTCCGGGTCCAAACCGTTCAACGAACGCGCAACATCGACAGGGTCTACGTTAGCCAAGAAACGCAATTGACGCCCGCGTGCTTGCTCTGCAGCCTCCGGGTTCGTGCGCAAAGACGTGTGCACGAAGAGCGGGCCCAAAAACGACCCGCCGATGCCGATCGCCACGACGTCGGTGAGCGGCTTACCAGTCTCCCCAATCCACTCCCCATTGCGCACGCGGTCAGAGAAGTCCTTAATCTTCTCAAGCACATCATGCACATCCGGAACAACGTTACGTCCATCAACATTAATCACCTTGTCCTTCGGCGCGCGCGTCGCCACGTGCAACACCGCGCGATCCTCCGTGTTGTTGATGTGCTCGCCGTTGAACATCGCGTTAATCTTCTCCTTAACCCCGGCGGCGCGCGCGAGATCATACAACTTACTCATCGTCTCATCCGTCGCACGTTGACGAGCGAAATCGCAATACACACCATCAGCCTCGATCACCATCTTCGCGCAACGTTCAGGGTCTTGAATCAAGTCGCGCAAGTGCGTCTCGTCGATATCCGCGACGTGCTTCGCGAGCGCCGCCCACTCCTCCGTCGTGCTGATCAACTTTGTCTTTTCCTACAATCATCCGCAACACAACACAGACGCGACGCGACGACAACGTGACGAGTCAGTACAAAGCAAAACCAACCCGTATGCGTGCATATTTTATACGCGGGTTCGCGTACGCGTCGTAACCGCGCGCGTTCGCTCGATCGCGCGCGCGGGCAGGGCATATCCGCGACCGCTCCGTCCGTCGTCATCGTTCCGCCACAACGTACACAACGTACCTTCAACGCAGACGCCATCGTCACGTTACGCTTCGTCACCGTTCGCGCACACCCAACGCGTCGTCGCACCACCGTCGTCGTCGTCGTCGTCGTCCGTAAACCTGTGTGCCCATCATCATCATCACCATCATCACCGGGTCAGTCGTCCGTCGTTCGCGCCATCCATCCATCCATCCATCCATCCATCCATCGGTCCACGAATCGCAATCACAATCGTCGTCGTCGTCGTCGTCTCCGATCGAGCGTTCCACCGCGTCATCACCACCTCTCTCTCTTCGCACGCACGCACCTCGCGTCGTCGTCGTACACGCCGCGTGCGCCATCTCGTCGACGAATGCCGACGTCTCGTCGTCGTCTCGTCGTCGGTCGCACGAACGAGTGGCTCGCGTGCGCGCGCGTGCGATTATATGGGATCACACTAGCGATCACACGTGCGTGCGTGCGTGGTCGGTGGTGTGCGTCTCATGGTGGTTTGGGTGTGGATTGTATGGGTCGTGGCGTCTCGCACGGGTCGGGTATGTCGTGTGCGTGTGCGCGTGCGCGTGCGCGTGCGTGTGTTTTGTCACGCTTACGGGTCGGGTATGTCGTGTGCGTGCGATGATTTTGTCACGGTTACGGGTCGGG
>Ga0181558_10000483_pt1 | contig 36947 bp, 29 predicted proteins | sample 011ome_22_FD_133754 | JGI IMG/M metagenome (GOLD analysis project Ga0181558, IMG submission 133754) | Coastal salt marsh microbial communities from the Groves Creek Marsh, Skidaway Island, Georgia - 011507BT metaG (megahit assembly) | ecosystem: Environmental > Aquatic > Marine > Intertidal... | reverse complement strand
TGGGCTCCGAGGCCGCAGCTCCGGAACCTGCTCCGGTTGAAGAAAGCGGGGGCAGCGATGACGACGATACTTTGTCGTATTTCGCTCAGCTTGCTCAACAGTAAGGTTGCCTCGAGATAAAAGAAACCCCGTGGTTGTTAATTCAGCCACGGGGTTTTTTGTTTACATTGCCAGTGCCGAACCACTCATCACTGGCGGAGAAGCCGTTCTGGTATTATTTGTTTGATTTGATGTGGTGGTGTTGGTAACGTTACCTCCGTTGTTATTCACAACAGTTACTGAAGCGCCTCCAGCCATACTACCTACTTGCGTCAAGGCTTCTCCAACGTTGGATCTGGGTGGAATTATAGCCGTTGTATCAACAAAGGTTTGGGAATTGCTTTCTTCTAGAGGAGCATCCTCAGAATTAACAAAGTCGTAAATTCCAGTCTTACTTAGTATCTTACCTGCTAAACCAAAGAATCCTTTTCCGTCTGGGTCAGGTAGTATATCCCTGACAAAGCTCTTTATTGTGTCCCCAATATTTAATATTTTCTGGGCTAAACCAATCATAAGTTCTTTACCATTTTCAATCGCCGATTTGAAAAACCCAGTTATCGTGTCCCATATATCAGTAACAAATCCTATGACCCATTGGCCAAGATTGACATATGCCATTATTCCTGCAATGGCCGCTTCTTTACCTTTTTCAAAGATGTTCTTGAAAAAGCCAGTAACACCATCCCATATTTTTCCGGCAAATCCCGTAATCCATTCCTTAAAGCTAAAGTCTTCATTGCCAAAGAACCCTGCAATACCATCAATGATTTTGGCCCAGAAGTCTACAATACCTTCAAACATTCCAGTAGCAAGACCTACAAATCCACCTAGAAATTTTTCAAATAAGTTTCCTTCGGTTTCATTAAATCCTTCAAACATACCATCAAAGGTACTCTTAAAAAATGCGTCAATGCCGTCAAATATATTTCCTATAAGATCTTTGAGAAAGTCAGTAACACTAAAAGCTTTCATACCTTCCAGCTTTTCTTCAGGAACTCCGAATACACCAAGCAGCCAAGCAAGTAAGTCTTTACCTAGATCCAAAAGTCCGCCAATCGCAAACCCGATAAACCCTTGAAAGAATCCAGAAATACCTGCAATTATTTTGTCGGCCAGGCTTCCTTCTTCGTTTTGAAAGGCCTTTACCGCATCAAAAATTCCTGCGAAGGCTCCCAAGATAACACCAAGAGGAGCGAATAATCTACCAAGAACACCTCCGAGTTTTCCAATTACTCCAAACACCTTTTTAAATATACCACCAGCCTTTGATAACGCTCCACCAGATTTAAGTAGATTGCCTATTTTGCTAAAGCTCTTAAAGAATTTATTGATTTTGCCAAAGACGGTTGTAAAGGCTTTACCTATTTTGCCAAAGAAGTTTTTAACAGCAGTAAACGGTTTTAAGATTCTAGCTTTAATAGACTTCAATCTTTTACCTAGAACTGATTTTAAGGCCTCTTTAAAAGTCATTCCGGCTACGGCCATAGCAGAAACAACTGCGGTAACCAAACCCGTAATTGAAGCTATGATTGTACCTAGAAATCCTTTTTCCTCTTCAGGTTGGAATGAACTTAAGTCGATCCCTGTAGCACCTTCACCGGCAAGTTGAGCCTTTCGCAGTTCATCCGCTTCCTGCCTTGCTTCTTTTTCAGCAAGCGCGCGACGGCGAGATTCTGCTTTAGCCAACTTTTCAGCCCGCATAGCTAAACTTAGTCGTTGAGCGTCAGAAGCGGCTGAAGTAGAAATAATAGCTTTCTGAATAGAGTCAAATCCAATCTTAAATCCAACCATTAAGTCGGCAAAATTATTATTTGACTCATCTTGACCTTCTCTTTCAATAACAGTCAGCTCTTTTAGTTTCTGAATTACTTCTTTCATTGTGGTGGTTAGCAATGTTTATGATTCTTTCTGTCTTTCTTCTTCTTCTCTTATCCAGTCAATAAGAAGCGTTACATAAATTTCCCTCTCCCATGGTATCATATTTTCCAATTCAGTTAAGCTGTATTTGTGGTGCTGCATCAAAGCAAAATTTGTTTTGAACAGGTTCATTAATGATTCATGGCAGAGGCTTACACGAAAAAACTTTCGATACCTGTTAGAATTTTTTCATTTTCGGCTCCGCATTTTTGGCAAGTAAAGGAAAGTGTTTCTTGGAGTTTTGGAGCTCCGGTGACTACCTTTTCTACCTTTTCAATTTGTTCTTTATTAAGACTTTCAATAAACTCCTTTATATCTGAATCAGAAGCTTCTGAAATAGGATATACGTTATTTTCGTCGTAAATATTTTCGATTGATGCCGCGATAGAAGAGGTAAGAATATCACCTTTATCTGTTTTCTTGGTTATCTTAATTAAATCGGCAACCTTAATGTGTTGCGGAACAATACCAATCGTATCTGTTAACTGAATTTTCTTTGGCAAAGGGGTTCCTTTTGTCACTTCAATGGCATCAAGATTGACTGTAACTTTATTAACCTCTCCGCAATCATCGCATTTGATTCCAAGCTCGGCTTCTTCTCCAACGCTTTTGGCTCTTAACTTAAGGAAGATATACTCTAAATCAAAGGAAGCCAAATTGGATACGTTAACTTCGCCAAATGTACAAGAAGTTACAACGTCCTTCATTGCTGCTAACAAGTCCGCTTCTCCACCGGCTTCTTGAGCAATCAATAAAATCTTTTCTTCTTTAACAAGAAAAGGCCGGTAGGTAACTTCCCTTTCCGTTGAGGGAATGGTTAACTGGTATTTTGGTGTTTCTATCTTTGGTAGATTCATAGTATATTATATATTAGCTATCTTCTGGAAGCTCCAAGTCATCATAAACAAAGCTAACTGAAAGGGATGCTGCACCGGTTCCGGTGGCATCAAAACTTAATTCAGAAACACCTTTAGGAAAACAATTTATCAGCTTAGCTTCGTAAATTATAGTTTCGTCTTCATTGTTAGTAAGTTGCCTGACCCCGATGTCGCACTTATATTGATTTGGATAGCGTACCAAATAATCCTTTTTTGTAATTATTTTGTTTAACCATTTGTCAAACATTGTTCTTGCAAAATAATCTTGGGTTAGTGTAAAGGTAATAGAGAAATCGCTGTTTACGTATCCTGATGTAAAAGGAACGTTATTTCTGTAAAGACCGTAATCAAAAGTAGTAAGTGTTCGAGTAGGAAGCGTAGCAGAAGTAACCAATACTTCCAAGTCTCTGATTTCTGATCCGCTTACATCAATAACAGAACTTAAAGCGGACAAGTCAACTTCAAAACGATTTGTTCTAGCAACTCCTCGCTTTGAGATAATACTTTTCAAATTATTAATAGATCCCTTTGCATGTGGTTTTGTATCTGCCATAACTGATTATCGTTTTGAAATAATTTTTTTGGATTCTCTCCAAACACGCTGTTTTGGTTTTTTCTGAAATCTTTCGGTCGGCAAAAACAGTGCCGGTTCCCAATATTTTGAAGGTACATTGACAATGTTTGTACCTATCTTTTTAGTTAAGTAGTGTTTCCAACAAGGGGTAAAGAAACCAACAGTGCCTCCTGCATTAGAAAGGTTTCTATATGAAATCAAAAACCTATCCAGCTCACCGTCAGGCGATTCTTTGAGACGCCTTGTCATTAAACCATCAAATAGTTTTGCCCTTCTACGTAGATCCAAGTAGTGCAAATTAATACCATAGAATCCGCCTTTTGCAGGACCGACCATAATGATAAGGGGAAATGTATCGTAATAAGGAAGCGATTGTTTGAGCTTTGGATCGTATCCATACATATACATTCGGCCTGAAAGAGTCCTTGATACAGACTCAAGCGAGGAAGAAGTTAACAATTTTTCTGGAGTTGCGCCAAACATACTTTTAACGTTTCGACGAAACCAAGCAAGAGAAGCACTGGTATTTTTCTCGTAAATACCTTTAGCTTCTGCCTTGTCAACAATGCTTTCGAATGAAGTCCATTCTGCCATACATATCTATTTATATGTAAATCGTCACGTAAGGAGTTTTATTCCAAGACCTTTTATTATATCTTCATGCCAAACTTCAAAGGTCCAACCACGGTCTGCGCAGTATTCAGTGGCAGCTTCCCACTTGCTTTGATTCTTGACATATGTCATGACCTCTCGGATATACTTTTTGGTTTTACGGCTACGAGGTTTAGGCTCAACGGTTTGACTTTTTGGCTTTATTTCAATAAGGTATCTTTTCCCGCCTTTGAACTCTATAAATAAATCCGTAAAATAACGGTGGGATTTGCCGTCGGTTCTGCAACGATAAGGTATGACTATTTCTTCTGAACTCCATTTAACAACAGAACTGTTTTCATCACACCACCTAAATACTTGACGTTCCCACATACTGCGGTATTTTATCGCGGAGATATCCCCTTGATATTTCTCACGGTTTTTTGGCTTAAAAGATCCACTATAATATTTCATTCTTGCAGAATTATTTATAAATAGTAATATGAGTACGACAGCTAAGGATTCATCTACCGCCACCGCCGTGGACGCGGCGGGAAATTTTGTGTTTGGAGAGGGCGGGGTGACGGAATACGTGTCGAACTTCGCTGGTTTAGAGCAAGAGGTTGCAGGTACATTTAGTTCTGTTATTTTTCCGTCTTCCCTAAACACTGAAGAAGGTCTTCGTCCAATAGTGAGGTTTTTCTGTAAAGGAGGTAAAGGCCATAAAGAAGGAACTATTATTCTTCCCGCGCCAAGTTCTTTTGCTACTGCCGACAACGCGCAATACGGCGATGCGGAATTGGGATTTGGTGGTAAACTTGCAATGGATTTAACCCGTTCAGCCACTTCATCCGAAGGTCGCGCGGAACTTCAATCGCAGTTTGAGGGTGGTACTAAGAAAGGTATTGATGCAATTACAGGTACATTTAAAGGTATCTTTTCAGGTGATAATCAGAGGGAAAACCTTAAGGCTCTTGGTAGTGATCTTACCGCCGCCGGAACTTTAGCTCTAGGCGCAAAGATGCAGGGCAGCGAAGGAAAACTTGCAGGAATAGGTAAAGGTGTTGCAATGGCGATTGGAGCAACATTTAATAAAAATGTTACCACTGAATTTACTTCGGTATCCACTCGAGGATTTAGTTTTACTTACGAGCTTGTTCCTTCAACACAAGATGAAGGAAAGGACATACACAATATGATTGCTGCCTTTCGCGAAGCAATTTATCCAGCGCCCGCAAATGCAGGATCTATATTAAGGTATCCTCCTAAGTGGGAAATAAAATTTGAAAAAGGAGTTTCAGGAAGATCAGGAAACAGGCTTACTAGTTTCCCAGCGCTTGCCGAGTGTTATTTAGAATCGTTTTCAACAACATACAACGGCAATAATTCGTTTCACACTGATGGTCGGCCGGTTAAAACAGATATTAGTCTTAGCTTTAAAGAAGATCGCACGCTTACTTTAGATGATATTAAAGAGCTGGAAGCTTCAACATAAATTTTACTAAATAAACAATCCATGGCTATAGATTTTTTCAATATTCTTGGTAAAACGTTTTATGATTTTACCGGAAATAACAGCAACGCGCTGGTGACCGATTTCACAAAGCAAGTTGTTGCGATAAACACCGACGACGTTGTTACATATACAAAATATCAAATACGTGACGGTGATCGCCCAGAGATTGTATCGAATTTATTGTATGGCGATCCAAAATATCATTGGACTTTCTTTTTGTTAAATGATAGCTTAAAGGAAGGTAAGAGTGGTTGGCCCATGAGTCTCACAGAGTTTAATGAATACATTGAAACTGACTATGATCCTTATATGTTTCTAGGAGGTACGCTTATTGAAGATGCCACCACGGATTTCCATTATTCAACGCTTCCGCTTTCAGAAACGGATGCGGACTCTGTAGAAATTCTTGTATCAGATGACGAGGTTACTTTTAGTACAACCGACGCTAAGTTTGTTCGCAAAGACTTTACAAGAATGGGAGTGATCTTAACTCGACCAACATCTGGTGCCGATCTTATCACACTTGATCTTGGAGCCACAAATAGCCCCGCGGTTGAAAAAAAGATTTACATAAAACCAAAGAGTGGTGATGCTGGCACTGCATGGCTTGCGGCGGTTGAAGCTGCAGGTTATCCAACCGAGACGTTTACAATAGACAGCGCGAGCACAAAGGTTGTTCCTCTTAGCTATCTGCCCGCTTATTCTTATTCTCACTTAAAGAATTCAACTTATCAGTTTTTCTCTGAGACTGAGACAGATCAACCTCTTTCTCATTACGGAGTTATTGAGCAAAATGATGAGCCTCCGACTCAACGTATCACTTGGTACGAATATGAAGAGATCATAAATAATAGAAAGCGGGACATTATTATAGTAAAGCCTGCAGCAATTGAAGGTTTTGAAAGATCCTTCAAAAAATTAATACTTCAGTAAAGTAAGTATGGCTATTGATGACAATGTACCAAACTCCAATGCGTCTAAAAATTTAGATGCTGCGAGTAAACCTTTGTATCCTTCTTCTTATGTTTTTAACGAAATCATATTGATTAACAAAGAAGGAACGCAGGTTGACATTCAGAAGATTGTCACATCCCTTATTATTGTTGAAGAAATTTATTCACCGCTTCTTACTGCAAGAATTCGTATTCGAGATAATGAAAATTTCTTTGATGATTTTAAACTTTCCGGTCAAGAGATTGTAAAAGTTAGTATTAACTACCTACCTAATGCAGATAGAGAAACAACTGAAGATGTGGAATATGAATTTGTTGTAAAGGATTATCCTTTGTTTGATAAAACAACCGAAAGTATTAACGTCCAAGAATACGAAATTAATTTGGTAAGTTCATATTCCTATCTATCCCGCTTACAACAAATATCAATTGGTGTTGCGGGAAATCCTGTTGATAATATAGAAAAAATCTTCAAGAAATATCTTGGTAATCCTACATTTGAATATAAAAGTAAAGAACGTTATCCTTGTATAGTCGACGATCTTAAAGCAGTTATTACTCAAAAGACACCGTTGCAAGCAGTGGAATTTTTAAAAGGTACCTGTTATGATGAAGATTTTGCGCCTTTCTTTATCTACACAACTCTTGAAGACTCAAGCGAAACTGGTTCAAAAATTATCGCAAGGAGTTGGGCCGATGTTCTTGATTCCGTTACCAATCCCGTATACTATCCACTAGGTGGCGGTGAACCTTATTCGTTAAGGCCTTTTGAGAAAGAAACGCCAGGCAGCGAAGAATATTTCAAACGACTTAAAACTAAAATTATTAGATTTAAGTCTAACATTAAATTAGATAAGCTTACTCAAGCAATTAATGGAGGGATTGGAAACGTTACGGAAGTGGTCGATTTGAACGAAAGAACATATACCGAAGAAAGATCGCTGCCTAAAGGCGAAAGTCCTCGCAGGCTTTTGGAACAAGCAAGTCCTAATTTTAGACGGGTGGAAAGGGAAGATCAAGATCCTTTCCTCGGCCTTGTTAACAGAGGTTCAGAAACATTTGAGTCTACCGCTGGTCTTTTTGATTTTCAGTATTTAGATGAATTAAAAATCAACGGTGTTCGGCCAGAAATTCTTGAAACCATCTTAAACGAACCCAGAACAAGCCGGGAAGTTTATTACATTCCGGTGGATCCTTATGGTGAAGGTTTTCGGTCAAGTTCTGAAATTAAAAAAGAAGCTTTGAAAGATACCAAACTTTATAAAGCAAACATGGAAGGTACATCGCATGAAATTGTTACCTATGGCGATTTAAACCTAAAAGCTGGAGCAAAAATTGAGATTGAAATTCCTAAATCTGATATTGTTGATGCTAATGAAGAGGGAGGAATTGACGGAATCGACCAGAGCCTATCTGGCATATATGTTATTTCAACAACCGTGCACGAGTTTACAGGAGGTGTTTATACCAATCAGCTAAAAATCATCAGGGAAGGGTCTCCTGATGAAATTCTTGCTATGAATACCACAGGACAAAATTTTAACTCAGACGAGCGAGGCTTTGCTCTTGCTTAAAACAAATAATGAATATTCAAAATTGGTTTATGGGCGTGGTTGAAGTGGAACAAGATCCTCTTGGTATGGGTCGTGTAAAGGTTCGCTGTTTTGGGTATCATAACCCAGATAGAAAACTTCTTCCAACAAGTGCCCTGCCTTGGATGCAAACCATCTTTCCGGTTACAGCTGGACCTGCCTCTGGTGAAGTTGGATCAAGTCCAACACTTAAGATAAATTCAATTGTCTTTGGCGCCTTTTATGACGGCGGTGATTTACAAGATGCGGTTATTCTTGGAACCGTGCCAGGCGGAGTACTTAAACAAGCCAACTATGATCCTGAAACCGATGTAGGATTTGGTTCAGAGTTTGGTCCTTTTGGAGCAGGTATTCCAAATGCTGACGCACCCCGTGATGAATTGGTATCCGCTGCAACTGCTGGTGTGACCGCCCCAAGAATGGCTAATATTCCAGATGATGAATATCCCGAAGCTGTTTCGGTCGGATCAGGAGCCGGAAATAAAATTGCGGCAGCCGCAGAGAGCCAGGCTAAGTTAGGTATTACAGAAGACGATGGTCCGAATAGAGATAGAGGCGGAAGGATTGAAAAATATTGGTCTGCTACTTCTACGCCAAACAGTGTGGGAGCTGTTTGGTGTGCGGCATTTGCATGCTGGGCTGTTAAAGAATCTGGAGTTTTACCAGAAGATAAATTACCAAAGTCAGGATTTTCAAATAATTGGATTGACATCTGGGCAACAAAAAATTCCGACGTAGTACAGGTGTTTAATACTGCTGCAGATGCCGCCGGCATTCAACGTGGAGATATTATTGTAAGAAGAAAGGTAAAGAGATCTCACGGCCACGTTTCGATTGTGACTAAGTCAAATGCAGATGGAAGTTTTGAAACCGTTGACGGAAACTATGGAAATACTGTTAAGAAAGTATCTGGCCCAAGCCGAAACGTTAAAGCGCTGACAAGTAGACATTACATTTTAAGAATTAAAGACACGGGGGTTCCACCTAACCAAGGGCTTCCAGAGAGTCCTAGCGAGCCAGAGGGTGCCCTCTTTCCTTAATTCAAACTTGGTTAATAGATAGATAAATGGACGATTCAAATGGTAATACAAACCAAATTGTTGGCGTTGGAGCTAAAGGATATAAGGGTGCAACCGTTTATGATAAGGTTGAAGTAACACCTTCCGGTCACGTATTCAGAACTAACGACGAGGCTGGAAAGGAAGAAATATCACAAACGCATACAACAGGTAGCTTTGAGCGCTTTGGTCCGAGCGGCGGTAGGGACCTAGTGGTAGTAGGGCATAATTACACAGCTTATCTTAGTGGGAGTCAACTTGTAGTTCAGGGAGCCTGTAATATAACAGTAATGGGCGACTGTAACCTTAACGTCGGACCAAAAGAGGACCCTGATACCGGAGAAAAAACCGGAGGTAACTTTAAAGTCGAGGCAGAGAATATTATTTTAAACTCTCGTAAAGCCACCGAGATCTCGGCCGGAACACACATGAATTTAGAAACCAGAGAGCCGCAAACAAATGACGAGGGTTCAGAGAATGGAGCAGGGGATGGCGGAGATATTGGAATCACTTCCGCAGGAGGTTATAACCTAAAGGTATTCGGAGAAGCTACCGAAACGTTTGAAAAATCTCTTGTAACAACAATTAACAAAGCTTGGGATTTAAATATTGGTGGAGATTACCTGATAGAAGTTACTGGAGATTCCGAAAAAGAGGATGGCTCCAAGTATGAAGGTAACATGCTTACTGATGTTAAAGGTAAGGCAAAGATTATCTCAAAGGCGAAATTAGTGCTTGCGAGTAAAGATAAGACAGTAATCGCTGCTAACAATGATATTAAAATTAGAAGTAAAAAGGAAGGAAACATTGACTTAAATAGTCAAAAGGATATTACCTTTAATAGCGATGAAGATACCGTTTTTAACTCCCAGAGTTGGACGATCGAATCCGGTCCTGTACATATCGTTCCTGAAGTTGATACGGATAATACAATTACTGCGGATGGAGAGATTAAATCTAATGATGACGTTACAACTGCCAGACCCGTATCGCTTAACAATCATACTCACCTACAAACTGACGGAAATGACCAAGGGGGTGGCGCGATTACCACTCCACCCATCTTTTAATAATGAGTATTTGCGATAAAAATAATCCACCGGAAAAGTCCGATAAAGAACTTGATCTTACACGTCAAGAAAGGGAAAGGGTTGAATCTATAGTCAGAAATGAAAGCTTAGATTCACCCCCTCCGACACCGGAAATTCCTGCCACCGTTCGTAGCGATACAAACGAGTTTAATAGGTTATCAAATATTGATAACTCGATTAATAAGGTGACAGATGGAAAGGAACTTAAAGCTAGTAAGCGGCGGGAAGTTGAAAAACAAGTTGAGTTTGACGGGGTGGCTGTTGATATCGACGAACTTATTAGAATTGCAAATATCCAAAATGCAGTATTAATCGCAACGTCGGGCCAGTCTAATATAAGCTTTAGAAACCCACGTAATAAATCCGATTGCTCGAAAAATATCAATGATCTTTTAATTTCTCAGCTTAAACAAATAATAATGAATCTGATTCGAGATTCTGACGATGCTGATGAGATATTGGCTTTGCTTGATTCTATAGAAAAGCTTGAGGGAGAGATTAGCAAAATTTTTCAGTCCATTGAAAAGGCTAAAGGTAAGTCCCTTTTGGAACTTTTAACCCAAGCAAAGAACGCTGGTTTTTTACAGAGAATTGGAATTATACAAGACATTCAAGATAAATTTGGTGGGGTGGGTAACCTAACTGCTATTCTCGCCAACCTCGAAAGCTTTGATGTTTGTAACGCCTTGGACTTTAATAGCTCTGGATTTTCTCTTCCTAGATCGTCGAAGATTAACCCAAAACCTGCACCGCCGCATCCTGACCCTGGTCCGCTAATCACTACCAATCCAAGCACTGTGGCCATTACCGCAAAATTTATTGATCACAAAGATACTGCAGGGGATTTAATTGAAGGTGTTTATAACAGCACCGATTTGAAAGATGACCCTTCGTATGGATCATTACTTACTTCTTTGAATACTCTTTACTATGGATTTAAGAATGAAGTTTCTGTAAATGGAACCTTAGGATTTGAAGAGAAGGCCGACCGAGAAATAGAAAGAATAATCGAAGTCCAACGAGACGAATGGTCGGGCGATATACTCAATGAATTTAAAGCGAGGGCGGAGTCTGTTAGAGATCTTGTAATTGCAGATGCGGCAATTTTACAGGAGGATTATGCTAGACGTAATTCTACTTAAACAAAAACAAATATGATAAGGATTAGTATATAAATAGAAACAGGTAATGAATAGTATTCTTTCAGACTTTAATAAACCCAACTATCAGCCAACAGTTGTATCCGGTGGTGTTTTTAAAGATGTCAGCTTTACGTTTATTCATCCTGCGACCGGTGACCTACTTCTTGCAACCGATATTGATGCTGTTAAGAATAGTATTAAAAACATTGTGTTAACACCGCTTGGTACCAGGCCGTTTTTTCCGGAATTTGGTACACGAGCAAATGATATTTTATTTGAATTAGCAGACGGCTTTACCGCCTCACAACTTAAAGATGAGATCGAGCGGGGCGTCAGAAAATTTGAAAAAAGAATTGCAAACTTTCAGGTTAGTGTTACTGATGATCACGAAAGAAACGCATACCGCATCACAACAACTTTTCAAATGTCGTATGGCACCGACGTAGAATTTATTTTTCTTTTAATTAGAAACCGATAAACTTATGGCAATTAACGGAGAACAGCTCGATGTTTCTGAATTAGACTTTGCACAAATTAAAGCAAATCTAATTGACTATTTAAAAAACAGCGAAACAGAATTTACGGACTGGGACTTTGAAGGTTCCAACCTTAATAACATTGTTGACCTGCTGGCATATAATACTCACTATAACGCAATGCTAGCTCATGTGGCGGTGAACGAAAGTTTCATTGACTCGGCTCAACTGCGAAGCAGCGTTGTTTCCTCGGCCAAACTCCTTGGTTATATTCCTCGTAGTTTCTCTGCTGCACGCGTAGACATTGTTGGAACGATTGGTGCTACCGCTGATTCTGCAGATAGATATGTAGTTCCTCGAGGAACACGACTAACAACAACTTATAATTCAGAAAACTATTCCTTTGTTATTCTTGATGATGTTACTACGCTGCAAAAAACAACAGTCGGCGAATCTCATTATTACACCGTTACTGAGGAAGAACCCCTGATTGGTTACGAAGGTCGACTTGTTACCGCAACATTTGAGGCTAATGCAGCTGACACGGCTCAGCGTTACGAACTAGGAGATGAAGATGTTGATATAAGTACGCTTCGTGTTTTGGTTTATACAACCGGAGCGAAGAGCGAAGGAACCGCTACACGTTATAACCAATTCAGTACAATTGATGTTGATGAAGAATCCAAAATTTACTTTATCAACGAAAATAGTTCTGGTCGTTATGAACTTACTTTTGGTAATGGCATTTACGGAGACAAGCTTGATGCAGGCAACGTAATTGAAGTTCAGTATCTTGTGACAGGCGGGAAGTCGGGAAATGGTATAAATACCGCCTTTTCAATTGCGGGTGACACGAGCGGAAACTTTACCCAGGCGGGAACTTCACTTTCTATTATGTGCGGAGCTCGATCAAGTGGAGGAGGCGATAAAGAAACCATTACGAATTTAAAAAATAATGCGATTAACAGTTTCACGACTCAAGACCGTGCGGTAACTGCCGATGATTATAAGAATTTAATTATTTCTAACTTCCCGTTTGTTCAAAGCGTAAGTGCTTGGGGTGGGGAAGATAACGATCCCCCTACTTATGGTACAGCCTTTATTTCAGCAAAGCCCAACTCTTCTTATACAGACGAGGTTATTACTGAAGCGGATAAAGCCGCTATTCTTGACTTTCTCAAATCTAAAAAGATTCTTGCCATCACTCCGCAAATCGTCGATCCTGAATATGCAAATGTCGTACTTGACATTCTTGTTAAATACAATCCAAGTATTTCCTCGCTAAGCGCTGCAGAGCTAGCACTTGAGATTAAAAATAACGTTCTGACTCCTTTTGCGGAGACGGACCTCAACGGATTTGATACTGTCTTCAGGCATTCGCTATTCCAGAAAAATGTTGATACGCATCTTAATTCGATAATGAACTCTTTGGTTCGGGTTTTCTTAAGTAAGAAAATTACCATCCCGGCTGATGGAAGTATTTCAGACTTCACTGTTAAATTTGGAGCTCCTCTGACGCCTGATGACGGAAAGGTGCTTAACACGATTTCAACTAGTCCCGTTCATACCATTGCAGGAAAGCAAATTTATATTAAAGACGAACCTGGCAGCGACCAATTTGTAAGAAACGTTTATACCTGTACAATTGAAGAAGGCGTGACAACGCGGATTAGTAATATTGGAGAAATTAATCTCGAAACTGGAGTAATGGAATTAAGCGATTTGTTTGCTGATACCACAACAGAGATAACGTTTATTGTCAATACACGAAGTAACGATATTGTTGGTAAAAGAAATCTTTTATTGAACGTTGATATTAATAATTCAAACATCTCGGCGTTTCCAGATGAGATCGCACGAGGAGGAGGTTCTCGTTCGGTAGAATATAATACATTTACTAAGGATCGCTCTGCTTCTTCTTCTTCTCAAAGCGGGGGATCCACTACAACTGGCAATACAACATATTAAATAAAACCGGATGGAGTTAAGTATAGCAACAGGAACCGCGACTGCGGTGGAAGCGCAAACAGTTGAATCTGTATTGCCTGACCACTTTGAAACAGACGCACCTGAATTAATAAAGCTACTTAAGGCGTATTATCGCCATCTCAATAAGGAGCTGTTGCCTTCTTATGAACTGAATAATTTAATACGCCAACACGATGTTGACCGTGCAAGCGAAAAATATTTGGACGCAATTGAGCGAACGATCGCTTCGGTAATTCCTAAAAGTCGTTCGCTTGACCGTGTTAGACTGTTTAAGATTATAGCTAATTACTATAATAGTCGAGGATCAGAAGAAAGTATCTATGCCTTCTTTCGTATTTTCTATAACGAACTTATTACTCTGGTTTATCCAAAAGAACACTTATTCACTGTAGCTGATTTAGAAAAAGGAACCATTTCAACAAAAAATAGAATCCGCGACAGCTTTCGTTGGCAAGAATTCTCTTATGTGGTCAACGCGCAATCAGATCAGGCCGATTGGAGAAATGAATTTATTAAATTTGTTCATCCTGCTGGTCTGAAATTTTTCGTTGCTTTAACACTTGAACTTATTCAAGATAACGATTGGATTAAAGAAGCACTTGAGTATTACTTAACCGTTGATGGTATTGTTAAACTAACTTCTGAATTACCAGGCGCAGTTGGTTATACTCCTGCCCCTGAGAATGGAACGCTTTATATTGTAACCGATGCTAATGACGGTGATGATCCTATCACAAAATTTGATAATGTTCCGAGGGTATTTAAATATAGTACTGATACCTCGCCTGAAGGTTGGGCCGAAGTTGAATCGGTTCTGTCATTCGCTGATTGGATTGATTGGGATACTTTTTTTGGTAAGCATACTCCACAGGATCAGTATTTAAATCTTTCTTTAGCATACTTGTTTAAGGTCCTGATGGGTGATGGTGGTTATCATTATCTCACGCACACTAGATTAATCTCTGATAAAAAAGGAACACCTGGTGTTGATCGAGATTCCCTAAAAGCGTTTTTCAATAGCTTCATTTTGGCGAGATTGGCTTCAAATGATAACACCATTCAATCCGCATATCGAGAAGGTTGGGCCGGGGAAACTAAATTTATAGATAACGCGGCTTGGGGAGAATACGGAAATGCTACAATCGCTGAAGCCGGCGCTGCATATACAAACTACTCCGATGGAGCCTTTAAGTATCCATCAGCTTTTGAAGTAATTGACGAATCAGAAGTTCCTTATCTTGATTTTATTGAAAGTGATCTAGTTGTTGAAGATTTTAACGAACCAATTGATTCTCCTATTACATATATTCCAGCGGCACTATCTTCGTCTGAATATACCGAAGGTTGGATTTCATTTATTATTGATACGGACGACTCCAGTCCTCAAGGTCTTAACCACGAACTGATTAGAATTGTTACTCCAACCACCGAGGTCTATGTTCGTGTATATGAACCCGATCTAGCATCCGCCTCTGGCAGTGGGGTAGAGATTAAAAATACTGAACTATTTCAGATTGGCGATGTATTTGTAAACGGTGTTCTTGCTATTGACCGTGATGGAAACAATTATTTTGATGATGGACCACTAAATGTAGTTGGTTTCGAGTGGACTAACCTTCTCCCGCTTGAGGGAAGTGGAATTAAACACATTTTAATGCGGTATAGGTGGAAGCTTCCTGATGATGTAGATTCACTCACTGCTGAGTCCGGATTCGATCCCCGGTTTAGAGCGCTGTATGACATCTCTGCCTTTTCAAGAGTTAATTTAAACGTCGAAAGGTTTAAGAAGGCGATACCTGATGTTGTTAATAGACTTAACGGTGTAGTTAAATATTCCGACACCCCTTCTGAATACAAGGTTAGTTATAACACGCACTTTAATAACTTTAGTGCTGGGTCATCTATTGATTTTTATACACGATCATTTCTCGATTCTTTATCAATTGACGAGTTTGACTTTATTGTAGATCCTAATGCTGACTTTTCACCAGATGATGGTTCACTTGCAACAGAGCATTTTGTGTTTACAGGAACAACAGAAGTCAATTCTGCTGACAGCCCTCAAGATGATGTTATTGACGTGCTTCATACATTTGAATCGGATGACTCTGATCTTTATTTTCAATTCTCGGAAGCGCAGAGAACCTGGGCCCTCTATACCTCAGACTCAAGCCCCGAAGGAGAACAGTTGTTTATTAATCGCACCCCTTGGACAATCTATCCCTTTATCCCAGAGATAACAGATATTGATTATACTCAATGGGAAACAGTTGCATCCTATGATGACTCTACCCCGCTTTTTGGAAGTTCTTATCCTTTAGCGGCAATAGTTTCGGATGATCGTTTTATTAACATCCTATATAAAAGAGGCTGGGATAACAATTCACCGGCATACGAGTCTCCTTCTCAAATATTTTTAAGCAGTACTGAAACGATCGACGAAGATGATTCACCGCACTATACACACGATACACAAACATCTTTTCAAAATTCTTTTGTATTTACCCAAGACTAAACTATAATTACAAGTATAAATAAACGTTATGGCAGCCATTATAACAGAACAATTCCGAAGAAATTCCGCGGATCTTTTGGATACTGATATCACTAATACTTCTTATTATCTTGGTATCGGTCAACAGGATTCATGGGACGATGTAGCAGGTACTTCGGCAACCGCACCTTATCCAGTTGGAACATTCAAAGATAAGCAACGTGTGCTCGAGCATATCACTGGTCTATTTCGAATTAATTCGGCTAACACTTCAAGAGTTATTCCTCTCAATGAACTCGCAGCATCAACAAAGTATAAACAGTTTGATCCTCTTGATCCAACATGCTTTTATACGGATACGACCAATGACATTAAACCGTGTTACGTTACTGTTAATAATCAGATCTTTTTGGTTTTACAAGCTCCGGCTGATGGTTCCGCGGTAGATGCTGATGTTATAGCCCGTCTTGGAAATTCCTTTACTGACTACGGTATTCTTTCAACCACTTCTGGTTATGTGTTTACATATCTTGGAAGGTACGAGGCGAATAGCGATATCAACAGTTCGCAATTCATTGATATTGGCGATGGTTCCGCAACAACTTCTGCAAACGATAACAGCTCGTCGGCTTTCGCATACGTGCAGTTTACCGATGGGGTCTTGAAGCTTGAAGCTGTAGCAACCGGCCTTACCGGTAACGGCATCACGGTTACGTTTGCAGTTGATGAGTCAAGTCCACAGGCCAGTGTGATCTCTGTAGTGGCTGACTCTGAAACCGCTCTTACAATCACTGTTCCAGCATCGGCGAATAGCCCTGGCGAAGTTGATCTTACAATCGACGAGCTGGCCCAAGCGATCCGCGATTCACTTGAAGATTCTCCTGAAGCTAATACAATCGTAACTGCTTCAACTCTTTCTGGCGGAGATACCAAAGCCGATGTTGAAAGTCTTGTAGATTCTCCTGCGGTATTTACTCTTGGTGGAAGTGATAATCTTACCTCCTATATCAAGACAAAAACCGGTGGTTTGGTTTACGGATTTAATATAATTGATGGCGGTAACGTTTACGAACCTAATTCTACTACTTATACTGAAGGAGATACAACCGTTACTTTTCAAGCAGATATTACCTTGCACGGTATAGATGAATTTGGATTTTCTCGTAGTGAAACTCTTACTGATGTTGATCACGTGATTGACATTGCTACCAAATCAATTTCGGAAATTCGATTGACCGACTCCAATTATACCACTGAGATTTCCGATATTATTTCATGGAAAAATTGTAGAGTTGATATAAGTGCTGGAACAGGAGGGGTAGAGCGACTTGAAGATCTGCGAGGAACTTCCCTTTATGATTTTGATGCTAGCCCTGATCTTTCCACATACGTTGCGGCGGCTTTGAGAAGGGACGCAGTTATAATGCCAAAGATTGCACCGATTGAAGGATTTGGATTTAATAAATTTGAAACACTTCCAGCATGGTATCTCGGCATTTTCATGGATACAGGCACCGCAACCTATATTCCTGATTCTACCGAATATCATCAGATTAGCATTATTAAAAACCCGCTAAATTCGTCGGACGCAAATCTTACCGATCCTTATATTCAACCTCTTAGGTATTTTACCTTCCCAGGCACTCAGGTAATTCCTGAAGACAGCGGAGGGGGAACTGGTGATATTGGAGCAGGTTGGCAAATCATTCAAGGTGGTAAAAAGGTTGGTGTTATTTCTCACGTTCAAACCGTTGAAAGTGGAATAGCACTTGATCCTTATAGATACTATTATTATACCGACCACTACCATGGTTACGAGCCAATTCTTGTTTCGGGTGAAACTGCTGAAGCTTCCGACCTTACGTTTGAGCCACCTAAAGACGATACACTTGGCGGGCAAACAGTAACCACTTCTCTTACACCAGATGCTAAATACGAATCTTCATATCAACAAGGAACGGGTGACGTGGTTTTTATCGACAACCGCGGGACTATTATTCGAGCTGAAGGTCAAAACGAAGAGCTTAAACTTGTAATTCAACTATAATGGCAATCACCGCTTATACATCAAAATATCACGATGACATTAATACACCGGATTCTTCCGGCTTAACGCCTCTTGATAAAAACTACTTAAGGATTTTATTCCAGCCAGGACGAACGGTTCAGGCAAGGGAATTAAACCAGGCTCAGTCGCTTCTACAAGCGCAGGTGGATCGTTTAGGCCAAAGTTTATTCAAGCCTAATAGCGGCATTATCGGCGGGGATTGTAATTTTGATACTACGTCAAACTTTATTGATGTTACATTCAGTACTGGAGAAGACGCTGCTTCTTTTGGAAAATTGATTGATGAATTGAGCGATGTTACAATAACTTCTCAGAGTTCTGGCGTAACAGCAGTTCCAATAAAGGCAGAGGTATCAGGGGACCTTTCATACCGCATCTTTATTCAGTATCGCCGCGGTGACGGTGGTTCCATAAATGAAATCAGCAACGGGATAATTTCTATTGAAGGTGTTACTGCTAATGTCACAGGAGAAGTTACCAATAACGGAAATGCAATTAGCGCAACTCTTTCCAACGGTATTTTCTTTGTAAAAGGGTGTGTAGCTACTGCCTCAGAGCAATCTGTGATACGCGCTTTAGACCCGGATGAACTTTTTGATGGATATGCAATATTAAAAATCAGTGAAAATCAAATCACCGCTGGTGCGGATAGAACGTTATTTGATAATGCAAATGGCCATCCTAACTTTGCTGCTCCCGGCGCGGATCGGTACCAAATCAATTTAACACTTGATCTTGTCGAGAATTTTACTGATGAAGACAATGTTGTGGTTCTTCTTCAAATCAAAGACAACGAGGTTATTATTGTTGAAAATCCTCTTGATGGTAGCGACAGCACCCTTGAAAATATTCTCGCAGAGCGTACATTTGAAGAAAGCGGGAGTTACGTTGTAGAGAATTTTGACATTGAGATTCAAGAGGTTTTAGGCTCAGATTCGTTCCTAGCGCGCTATAAAAATAGCACCGCGGCAAACGGTCTTTCTCAGTCTGAAGCTGATACAAAATACGCCGCAACGCTTTCACCGTCAGTGGCCTATGTTCGTGGTAAAAGAATAGAACTTGTTGGACCGCTTACGCTTTTAGAAGATAAGGGAAGAACAACTGCGGCCGATCTTCGCGAAGGTATTTTGGAAGATGGTTCAACCGTTGCCGCTATGGGTAACTATGTTGAAGGTGTACTTAGAAATGCTGATAATTTGTTTTCACCTGCTAGTCCCAATTCAGATTATAGCCCAGAATCGGGATATGGTGTAGGTAATGGCGAAGGTCTGCCTTACTTTGATAATTACAGCCGAACCTATAACCTTTTGGATTCAGGCGATATATCTATTGGTACATGCAAAATTCTCTCGTTTGAACTTATAGACGGGGCCAAGCATCGACTCTTTCTTCATGCTATTTCTCTCAATACTGGGAAAAAATTCTATGATGTAGAGACAATTCAAGGCGCCGCTGTTACCGATTATGGCACTCTTAATTTTAGCGTCGAGCAAAAGAATGGCGTTAAGTTGCATGATACTCAATTTAATTCTACACTTTTTCAACTTCCGTATAAAGCGGTGAAAACGTTTAATTCTATTCAAGTTACTGAGAGGATTAACTTATCTGCGGATATGCCAGTTTCAGGCAACGATGTAACCTTTCAACTTACCGGAGTAGCATTTGACAAAAGCCCTTCTTCAATTACAGTTTATAATGCTGATGCCGATAAGGTTTTGCTACCCACTGATTTTTCTGTGGTATCAAGCGCCGATGCCGATTCGCTAACGTTGAACATCCCGGGTGCAGAGGCCAGTGATACTATTAGTATTGTTGCTACGGCGGCTTTAAACCTTGATGATCTTGGTATTAAAACAAAGACGACTGAAACAATAACTTTGAACGAAAGTCCTTTGCCAGCTGCTGGAGATGTCGTTGAATTACCTGGTGTTTATCACTTGATTAGCGTTGAAGATGATAACTTTGAACTTGTTACTGACGGTCAAACTTCAACACAATATGAACTTGCTAAGGTTCGTTGCCTTAAAGCTGGCGCATCAACCGTTGATGTTGTGCATTGGAAATTTAGTGGAGGTAACTATTATACAGTAAATAGCTACAGAAACTCTGGGGGCGGGCAAGCCTCTCTTGATGATATTCCTTTCTATAAAGAAAATAATTTGGGTGATTTCTTTGACATTCGTCCTTACCCAGGCACAACAGATATTCTCGCGCTTGATCCTTACAGCCCAATTACTGGTAAAATTGATTACTATCTGCCAAGGGTTGACTCTTTGGTGATTTTACCTAATGGCGATTTCGCGGTTGAAAAAGGAACACCCAGTCTTACTCCATCTTCTCCAGAAACTTCTGCGAATGGCTTGGTTCTTTTTGACTTAGCTATTCCTGCATATACATTTGAAGCAGGTGATATCCGCGTTAGGAAATATAACCATCGTCGCTATACAATGCGAGATATTGGTGAGATTGATAGGAGGGTATCCACACTTGAATATTATGCAACTCTTTCGCTTTTGGAAAAGAGCGCTAATGATAAAAGTATTTTTGACGATGATGGTACCTCACGATTTAAGAATGGTATCGTGACAGACGGATTTAGAAACTTTACAATCGGGGACGATGTAAGTATTGACTTTCAGTGTCATTACGAAACTGACCGTGGGCATCTTTATCCTACATTCACCGCTTATAGCATTCCTTTTGAATTAACGTCATCGAATAATATTATTCCCAGTGCTGGTTCGGGATTTACAAAAAGCGGATTGCATAACGACACCGTGACACTTCCTTACAACGAAGTTGATTATATTGATCAACCTTATGCGTCACAATTCATGAGCCTTGTTCCTTATGAATATGCTGATGTTCTTGGCCAAATGACACTTGCTCCAGAGGCTGATACATGGAATGATACAATAACAGCGCCGCCAATTAATGTTGATCTTTTTGGAAATACTTTAGTTCGTCTGCAGAAGCAAATACTTCGCCTTGAAAATCGAAAGGATATTGAGAGGGCCAGAAAAAAGGGGAAATGGAAGGTTGTGAAGCGTTTGCAGTCGGATAGAAAACGTAAGTTAAAGTTACTCGAAGAACAAACCATCACCACTACTGAGGTTGTTAATGAAACGATCTCAAATACCCTTGGTGATTTTATAACAGATGTTCAAGTTAAACCATACGCAAGGTCAAGGGCGGTATACTTTAGGGTTGAAGGTCTTAAATCAAATTCTAAGTTTTACTTCTTTATTGACGATGTTGATGTTACTAATTACGCTCATCAATTGACCCGGGATGATCTCATAAACAGCCATGATCACACCGAAACATCAATTCTTTCAAATGATATTTCCACTGAGGTTACCAAGTTTCTATCCGATGGAATTGAGCTTCCAACATGGTTTAGTACACGCTGGTATCCTTTAAAGGCATCGGATAGAAATGATATCCTTGGCAGTCTTGCCAATGGTCTCAGCACTGGCGGGAGATTCTGGAGATATGTTGATACAATTATAAAGGCAGTTAATTCAAGTGGCCTCACGGGCGCTGAAAGGCTAAGGAAAATTTATGAGCTACTTCCAGGCTTTGACCAGACCAGCTTAACACACTATGATGGAGCTGATGAGGCCTCACTCCTTCAAGCGTTTCCTCCTTCCACCATTACCACTGATAGAAATGGCACGGTTGAAGGTATTCTTGTTATTCCTAATAATGAAAACATACGATTCGCTTCTGGTGAAAAGACTGTTACCATTACAAACTCGCCCCGCAATTTAGAAGATGAGTCTACAAGCAGTGCATCCGCAAGATTTATTTCAAATGGTCTTCAAACAGACCAGACGACGGTAAATATCAGTGCTACACTTCCTCGCATTGTGAGGAAAACTAAAACGATTCAGCGAATTCGTTATCAGCATACTGATCCTCTTGCACAAACCTTTACAGTTACAGATGATACTGGCATTTTTGCCACCTCGATTGACCTATTCTTTGCGGAAAAGGCACCGACGACTGGGGGGAACGCGAATGTTCCTGTGCGGACATATCTTGTATCAACCGTAAATGGTTACCCAAGCGGAGAAGTTATCCCTGGTAGCGAGGTTACTATTAACTATGATGATGTTAGGACAAGCGCGGATGGATCTATCCCAACCACATTCAACTTTTCCTCTCCGATTTATTTGTCACCAGATACGCAATACGCAATTGTTGCTTTCTCGACATGTCCGGATTATAAAGCTTTTATTTCAGAGGTTGGAGGAGATAAGGTTGATCTTATCACAGGTCAGATTATTAGTGCACAACCAACGGTTGGGACACTTTTTGCAAGTTCCAATAAGCGTACTTGGACGCCATTTCAAACCAAAGATTTGAAATTTAAGCTGCGGCGAGCGTCGTTCCCCGCTAATCAAACCGCATCGTTTACAGCGAATCCTCAAGTTGGAACTCATCTTGGTGAAATTGAAGCCAGTTTAATTCAAAATAACTCTGGTTGGAATGCTCTTACAACAACAGTAACCGTTGAAGCGCCATTCACCACGGTTATTGATTCAGAAGGTAACTCAACTAAGGTTGCGTTCCCGGGTGGAGTTACAGCCACGGCAACTCCAGTATTTAATCCTGATGATAATTCTATTGATTCAATTGTAATTACTAAAAATGGATTTGGCTATCTTGAAGCTCCAACGGTAACTATTACTGATGGTACAAAAACCGAAACAATATCTGGAACGCTTAACAAGTATAACGTTGGCGCATTTAATCTAACTCAAAAAGCAATTAACCTTGGAGGTAAAACAAATATTCGTAATGAAGTTTATTTTGGAGAAACTAAGTATGATGTTGAAGTTGGTATTCCAGTTGAATATATTACAAACCAGAACCACAGCGTTCAGGGAGATAATTTCAGCGATACACGACTCCAAACGTTCTTTAGTTCAACAGATGAAAGGTTAACACCCGTTATTAATCGAGAGATTTCATTAGAGACACGAGACTATTTCATTAATGAAACAGGTGATACCTCTCAATATATTACCAAGGAAATCGCTCTTGATAATCTCAGTGATCAGATTGATATGTATCTTGACATTAGTCGACCAAGTTCTACTTCAAATATTGAGGTGTATGCTCAACTTAAAGATACAAACAATTTGATTATCAGTAGCACTGAAACAGATACTGATTGGCATTCGCTTAGTGCAATTAATCCTACCGTGATTCCGATTAATACCAACCGGAGTAAATTTAGTGAAGTACGATTTAACCTTAATACCGAACCAGTTGAATTTAGTTCGTTTATAATTAAGATTGTAATGCGAGGAGAATACTTCAGTGATGCGCCATTCGCAAAGGATCTGAGAATAATTGCAACCGCTTAATATGGATAAATCAAAAAGGCAGGTGGCGGACAATCCGCATTTAGTTAAAAATCTAAATACCGGCATTATTTCAAATACCGACCAAGATGGTTACAAAGCCGCGGTTGCTAGAAAGAAACGTAACAAGGAAATCAAACATCTGCGACAAGAAGTTTGTGATTTAAAAGAAAGAATCATTAAATTAGAAGCTGTTGTATACAGTGATAAATAGATACTATAAATAAATTCATCTATGGCCTACGACTTTAACCTAACACAAATTGATAATACCGACACATTTAAGGAGTGGGCGGATAAATGTAATGCTATAATTGAAGGTCTCAATACTACCGACTTTGTTACGAGCTCGGATAGTATAGTGACTATCGGAGGGACCCAAACAATCACTGGTTTAAAAACTTTTCAACTTAGACCAACCTTTACCTCTGGGATTCGAAGTACTGGGGAGTATATCGGTATTGGGAACTTTACCAATGATGGGAACTTTACCTTTAATGGAGGTGCATCGGAAGGAATAATTAATACGCCGACGTTTAAGGTTAATTCTGGTAGTTTTACAACAGGCGATGGGTTTCAAGTGATTGGCTCAAAAGGTATCAGTTTCAAATCCTCTTCTACTTCCAGTGTTGCTTCTCTTAAATTCGAAAATGCTGGTACCCCCGAAAAGATTGTATTTGATTACACTGGAACGGGTGAAGGTACTTTCGAGATAGCGGACGGTAATAAACTTTCTCTTGCAGGTTCTTCACCAACCATTGGTATTAACAGTTATGAATGGGACTTGCCTGCAACATCACCAGGAACTACACCATCGTATTTGAAATGGGTTGGTAGCGGAAGCGCGGTTTCCTGGTTCTCTCAAACCGACTTGGCTTCTGCTATTGTTACCGATGTTAGAGATCTCCTCGCAGCCAGTAACTTTACTCTTCCAGTAACGCTGATTCCTGTTGGAACAATGATTGCGGTTGATGCAAGGATTCTTGATTCTTGGGCTGTTGCCGGTAGTCCTGAAGAATATACCATTTGGAGTGGAGCACCTGGCTGGCTTGTGTGTAACGGGCAAACCCTTTCTTACGACGAAAACTCAAGTCCTGTAGATACAACTTATCAGCAACTTGTTGAACTTCTTGAAGGTATTGACAGTCCTAATGGAAGTACCACACTTCCTGATACGGTTGGTTCGCCTGGCGAGGAAGATCCTATTGGTGGCAATAGTATTGTTTATCTTATTAAATATAAGGAAGATGCTACAACTGCATTCGCGATTTCTTCAACAACAGGAGTAGCCGGAGCTGCGGGAATCAACCTGTTTGATACAACTAATGCAATTGTTTCTTCCTTTGATATCGAAGGCGGTAAAATTGGATTAAACATTAACACTGACGATTTTGAATTTGGCGTTGGCGGAGAACTTTCACTCGTAGAAGAGATTGCTACTACAGCAACCGCCAATACACTTGCTAAACGAGATTCTGGTGGTACACTTGCTGTAGGCACTCCAACCTCGGACGAGCATGCTACGACAAAAGCATTTGTTGATACTTCGGTTGTTACTTCGGTTAACGCTTTAGAAGATAAACTTACAAACGAACTTAAAGGAAGCGTTCGAGCGTTTCCAGAGCTTCTTGACGGACATCAGTCCTATTCTGACGGCAACACACCCTTTTCAATGTCCTTTGTAGATAAGTATGGAAGGGGTGTATTTCACGGCCGTAATGAGTACTCGAGAGGTGGAGGCGCAAGACTTCGTACCCAATACGGCGCAGGCTGGTTTAATGCCTTTTCACCGATTACAGATCAAGAGGCGGTTTTTGAACGCACGTTTATCGGCTCTCGATATAATTTCTTCTTTATAGATAACAACGATATTCTTTATGGAACTGGGTGGAACGGCGAAGGTCAAATCGGTCAACAGGATCGGGGAACAGGTGTTGACTTTACGGATTATTATACGCAGTATCATGGAAGTGGTGAACAACCTTATAACGACACCGGGGTTGAAACACCCGTTCCTGCGCTGCTCCCGCAAAAGGACGCGTGGGCTGCTAACGCAATTACAGTTGATACAGTTTCCTATACAAAAAACCCGCATCAGCGAGGAATACTCGTTAAAACCAAAGATGGTGTTGGGCGTGAATATGTTAGCGATTCTCGGCTTCAGGGTTTTGAAAAATACGAAACAGATGAGAACGCAGTTGGATTCGGAGGGGCCAATGTTCCTTATACTCGAGGTTGGTTAATTATTTCCAGCGAGAATGACTATGGTAACATAGGAAATGGAACGCTAACAGGAACTAATTACCGCACCACCGGACCTCAGGTCTTTGGTCTTAATAGTGCAGGAAGCAGCCTTTGGGCTACATTCGCAGTAACAGATACGCAACGTGCCAACGGTATTAATACTCTTACTTCTACAGATGTAGAAAAGGTCAACAAAAGATTTCATTACTTCAAAGAAAACGCAACTAAAGCCGGGGGGCTTGATACCACCGATGGAGCAGCACTTCTCGAATGGAAATCACAACTCGGTTTTGACCCTGCGGGTTCGGAAACATTTGCTCAATACTCGTATTACATTAAAAAATCTGTTATAGAAGGTTTTGGAACTTGGCTTATCATTGGTAAGCCTGGTAATGAAAGTGATAATGAAATTTGGTTTGCCGGTTATTCTGGAAGAGGACAAGCCGGAAGTGGAAAAACCGACATCACCGTGCGAAGGCACGTTCCTGCTTTAGGCTTCGGTACTATTAGTACTTTGAATATTAAGCCGGTCGAGGGAACGGATAATAAAGTCTATAAATCACATGATGCGAATAGTCCTGAAGCAGACGTTGCTCACGGGTTTGAAGACTTTGAACAAATTTCGATTGGGACTGCAAGATACTATATTATTCGTGGCGACGAAAATAACCAGAATCTAACAACACGATTTAGATTATTCCTCTACGAGACTAACGCATATGACGCTCTTGTAGGCGGGGGAACAACCTTGGCCTACAGAAACGCTGCTATTAGTTCTAGTGTTTTAAGGCATCACCAAAAGCTTAAAGGTATATTTGATATCTCGGTTGGATCAGAAGGTGCCTCCGCCCAGTTTGGTAATTACGTTTTAGCAAGAAGAACGACTGATACCACTACCTCCGCAACCGCGCTTGATTCACTTCCAGAAAGCGAATTCAATTCTGTGACTGTTATGTCTTGGGGTAGTAACAGTCACGGTCAACTTGGTTTAGGAAATACAAATAATGCTAGTACGCCTCACACAGTTAGTGTTGGAACAGCCGACCGTCCTGTTGATATTATTGCAATTTCTTGCGGACGGAACTCATTTATTGTAACCGAGAATGTCGACGATAATCGTTCGATTAGGATTGCGGGAAATAATTTTCGAGGGTTGGTCGATGTAGGAACGCAGACTGGAAATACAACAACCTTTACCTTATCAAGTACTATTGATGCTAATTGGTGGGTTAAAAAGGTTTTTGTTTCCGCGGGTCCGACATTCTCTGAAAAATATTTGGGATACATCTTCATCGTTGCGCAATCAAAAACCAATTCTGATAATTACGCATTGTTTGCTGGAGGATATAATAATTACGGGCAGTTCGGAACAGCTCAGCGCGACAACCTTGCAACACTAAATTACATCAGAATCCCGTTTCCCGAAAATCCTAAAAACATTGTTTCAATGCAAAATGTTTCAAACGCATATTATGCACTTTGTAAAACTGAAGAAAGTGGCGAAACCGCGGAAGAATTTGCAGCAAAATCTGGACGTGTTTACGGCTCAGGATTAGCCGCCGGTTACCTAAGCGACCAAACCGTTAGAAACAGAACCTCTTGGCATCCGGTTGACGGGCAGATTTTGTCTACATAAAAGATATATACTACTAATATGGCTACAACACCAACAAGAATTATTTTAAAGCATTCTTTTAATGCAGGAGAATCTCCTGATCCTGCCACACTAAGGTCAGGCGAGATTGCAATTAATGCGACTGACCAAAAGATATTTTTTCTAGATGAAGACGGGAATTTAGTTTCGACCGATCTTGATGTTGACACTGCAGTTGCAGCTGAAGTGGATTCTTACTTAGACACAATTGCCATTATTACCGATCTTGATGTTGATAATGAAGGTAATGTATCGCTTATTAAATCCGATTCCTCAAGCGAAGTAATTGGTAATATTAAAGGCGACCCCGGCGTTGGTGTTGCAATTGGTGGCATTGTTGATTATGGCGATGAGCTTCCTCTTTCATATTCAAGTCCTGAGCTTGCAGCAGAACTTCAAAAAGAAGGCACCTGCTTTATTGTTAAACTTGGGCCGACCAACGCATCCGATTCCCCGGCCGAATTTGCAAGTGGAACACCCCACCTTTTTGCGTATTTGGGACCTGATAATTCGCCTGAAGAATGGGATGACCTTGGAGCAATTGCTGGTGTTGTAGGACCTCAGGGAGATACTGGAGCAACTGGACCAACTGGACCTCAAGGGCCAACAGGACCAACCGGAGCTACAGGACCAACTGGACCAACTGGACCTCGCGGAGTTGCGGGACCTCAGGGAGATACTGGAGCAACTGGACCAACTGGACCTCAAGGGCCGGCGGGTCCCATTAGTGTTCGTCCACATGTCTATACAATAGATATTCCTACTTCGGATTTTGCTCAATATGCTGATACTTATCAATATGGTCTAGAACAAGATGATATCGCCTTTTTAATGGGTGTTAATAGCGATATGACATTCCGAAAAGCTGAAATTGATATTCCAGAATGGGACAGTAGCAATCAAGGCACTCCTGTGTTTGATATTACTGCAGGGGATCCTGACGATAGCCCAACCCATACTGTTTTAGCAAGGGTGTCCATTGGTACGGGTCTGGAACATACGACTAGGACGCATCTCGGTCAATTTTACAGTGGGGCGAGTACACCTGTAAGTGTTTCGGTTAGCGCCGGAGACGGGATAAACATACTGGTTATTCAGAATGGTCATCAAGGCGGCGGAGGATTTGAAGATGGGGATGAAGGTAATAATTCCGTGAATACGTTTCTTCGAGTCCGCCTTTACTTTGATTCTGCTGACTATTAAGGGTATATATAATATATGTCTCGAAGGTCTAGAAGATCACGTCGTCAGCAACCTATTCGTAAAAGAGGTGAGGTAACGGTTTTAAAATCGGTATCTGAGGACTCTGCTAATAAGCCCGTGTTCTGCCTTATCATCCCTTGGATGGCGCTTGGTGGCGCAGACAAATGCGGCTTGGATTTAATGGCGCATTATAAAAGGCGGGGTTTTAGAATTTCTGTTATAACAACGCGCGAGATGACGCGGAGTGACAGCCGACGAGAAAAGGAGTTTCTTTCGCTTGCTGATGATGTTTTTTGCGCTGACAGTGTTATATCAATAGTTAGAGAATTGCAACCCGTTTATACCGTTGTTAATAATTCCCACGAAGCTTATGATCAATGTTGGGCAATTAAAGAAGTCGCACCTGACACAAAGTTGGTTTCTTTGTTTCATATGATCCTAAGTCCGCCTTGGGACTTTGAGAAAAGTTTACAAAGAGGAACACCCTTTGATTTGGTACTAACTGTTTCGGATAAGCTTAAAGGCGAACTCGTTGAAAGAGGTGTGAATAAAGGTATGATTGAAACGCTGCATTGGTTCGGCTTTCCTGAGATAAAGAAAACATGGCCTTTAAGGAACACCGAAAAAGATCCAAGGTATGTTCTGTGTCCCTTTCGTTTTCACTTTCAAAAACGACCAGAGTTTGTTTGTGATATTGCTGCAGAGTTGGCTATGCTTTTACCAGCTGCTTATATGCCGGTTTTTAAGTTTGTTGGTGACGGTGAACTTTATTCAAAAATTATAAAACGAGCAGCGGAGCTAAAGGTTAGCCACTGGATAGAATTCGAGCGGGGAATTGACTATAAACAAATGGAAAGATTTTATAAGAGGGCCAGCGCGCTTGTTTGTCCTTCGATTGACGAAGGTATACCTCTTACGTATTTTGAGGCAATGCAGTGGTCCGTTCCAATGGCTGTTAGTAATGTTGGTGCGGTCAGCGAACTTGTTCCTTCAAACTATATGATTGATTTTGAAATGGAGGATGAGGCAAAAGAATATGCCAAACTTTTGTTTTTACATTTAACAGGTCAAAGTAGAGCAGAGATTCACCGCGCTAGGAAGCGGGTTAACGAAAAGTTTTCCAAGAGTGTTTGGGATGAAAAGGTAGAAAGATTAATTGGATGAAGTTTACAGCGCACATTGGTTTAGGTAAAACGGGAACGTCAGCTATTCAAACAAGTCTTAACGATTATGAAGGCGCTTTGAATACTGAAGAAAACTGGAGTTGGCCTATTCTGGCAAATGGTAGAAAGGTTGATCACGAGTGGCTTGATTCTCCGCACAGCACTGAAAAAACTAAACTGTTGTATGATACTATTGTTGAGCATTCAAAGAAGACTGGGTGTGATCACGTTATTTGGTCAAATGAATCATTATCACATAATAATAAGATGCTGGAATTGTTCAAGGAGCTTATTAAATGGGACGACGATCTTGAAGTTAATATTATAGTGTATGTAAGAGAGCCAGGCAAGTGGTTAAAATCTGCTTGGGATCAATGGGGACTTATACATAAAGTTCTTCCTAGTAAGCCTGTCGAGTGGGCAATATGTGGCAATCATTTACCTACTTTTGGTAATTGGTTTGTTAACTGGGGTAGGGGAATTTATAAGAGTTATTTGAAGTGGGAAGATATCGCTGATGTAAGACTTTATAAAGAAGGCGAAGATGTTATTGATGATTTTAGCGAAGCAGTTGGTATTGACCTTCTGCGCGTTAGAGCTTATGAGACTTTAACATCTGCTGAAGTGCTGTCCCGAGCGGTTTATAATAACACTTATATCGAACCCGTTCCACCCAAGAAGTTTGATACTTATATTTACAAAAACCGTTTTAGGGAAGGTGGTATTGATGAATTCGCGAAAACCTTTTTTGAGCTACCCAAGATAAAGCAGAAAATGCGGGTTCTATTAAATAATCCAGATGGCCGGTTGTTTAGAGATCCTGATATGCCGAAGGAAAGAACCCTGTCAACTGATGATTATAAACTCCTGTTAGATCAAGCAATCATTTTCTCTATTGAAGCTATAGGACGCATTGACCAGCTTGAAGATAAAGTTAAAGAACTTTCCAATAAGCTAGATGACAGTCCCTAACAACGGGTTTAATACCGCAAGTAAGTCTTTTTGTACGCTTGCTTATTGTTATATTAACGATGACACGGGATCCATTAAGGATCTAGAAAATATGTACAACGACCTGCAAGGTTTCGGCGAATTTAGTGATCCCTATTCAGGTAAATTTAATTATCGTTGGACCACATCCATTTGGACTGCACTAGCCCACTGTTATGTAAAAGAAGGAAACGCCGTTTCGGCTTTAAACATTTTCAATAAGATACACTCCTATGGTGATATTAAATTATGGCCTACAACTATTTTGAATGCCTTGGGCGCATGTTATGTAACGGGGCAGAGCGAAGATTATTCAATAAAAATTTATGAAGCTGCTCTTCGTGAGTTTGAAATATTATCGCTCGTTTCTCGGGTTTCTGTGATCATCGACGCATCAAATATTTTAGGCTTGATAATGGGTAACACTGATATGAAGATTAATAGCCTTTACGTAAAGGCAAATGATTTGTTAAAACCTCTGCAATAGAATAATATGAGTGATAGTAATCTTCCACGTATAGCATTTGTGAATCAGTACCCAACTGTGTTTAATAAGATCAAAAGTCCATACAAATCAGAAACAGATATTACTCAATGGAATGATACTGTTACCTTTAACAAGGCCGGAGGAAATCGCGGAAATTTGGTATGGATGGAAAGCGTGTATAGAATTTTTAAATATGATTTGAATAATTCGTGCGCTATTGGCATAGGTGAGTTGGTAAGAGATTATAAGACCATAGATGAAAATTTTGACTTTGTAATTATTAATATGGCGTGTTGGATAACGAGTGTATCTGAGAGACTTCATCTGTTACCGCCAAATTACTTTTCAGAATTAAAATTTAAAAAAAGTAAAGTAATTTGTTTAGGAAATGGAGGTGTAAAAGACACTTATATCAAATCAAACCCGAACTTATCCAAGGATAATTTTTGCACGGCTATAATTGAGTTATTGCACTGGATGTCAGATAACGCGGATGTTCTTTCGGTCAGGGGTGAAGAAACAAAGAAAACACTGAAAGAAGTTTTTAACATTGACTCGATTGCACTAGGGTGCCCAAGCTTGTATTCCTTTCCCAATTCAATAGATAGTATTTCCTTACCACCTGTGGAAGATTCTATTTTGGCTACAGGGGGTAATTTGGTCAAGAGATCTGATCACAAATATTTTAAAGCTTTCAATGTATTTAAATCTGTAAACTATTTTTGTCAATCGCATTACAAGTTTGAATCTCATTCAAATATTGAGTTTCCGCATCAAGCAAAACCTTCCGACCTCGTTGATATCAAGATAAACGAAGCGGATGGTTCGGTATTAAATTATCCGTTTAAAATAGACGGGATAGACAAAATGTATGCTCCCAACGATGTTGATACTTGGAGAGGGGTATTATCCATGCATGATTATTTTATTGGTTCACGACTGCACGGTGCGCTCCTTGCTTTGCAGGCTGGCATTTTTCCAGCCGTTTTTAGTAATGACGAACGTCTACTTGAAGTTGCCAGACTCGTTGGCATGCCGCATTTGAACCCTGACGTGGAATCTTTTGATATAAAAAATCTGTTCACCGAAGATTCTTTGAAAGATTTTAAAAGGAAATACCGAATGAGACACAATCTGTTTTGTGAGGCATTGTCAAGCGTGGGACTTGTCTTATAATGATAGTGCCTAAAATTTCTTGGAGAGAAAACGAAGTTCTTATAACCTATAATGGTACTAAGCTTTGTTATAATTATTCATCACTTCCTGACAGTGATTTAAACATTGCAGGGGTGGATCTTGATGAGTTCAACGCGATGTTGGAAAGTATTCGTTATGATCCCGATCCTAAAAAGTTCGTAAGAAACTTTCCGCGACAGAACGACGATCCCGTAGGGTTTCAAAGATGTCGGGCTCTCAACTTAGCTCAAATTTATTCAACAAATTTCCGTATTTTAAGTATGGCTTTTTGTACGCTTGCTTACCGCTATATTTACAATGACATGGGATCTATTGATGAACTGGAAAGCTTTTATAAAGACCTGCAAGGTTTCAAACAATTTGAAGATCCCAATTCAATTGGAAGTAGTTATCGCTGGACCACTTCTATTTGGAACGCGCTTGGGCACTGTTATGTAAAAGAAGAAAACGGTAAAGCAGCTTTAAACATTTTTAATAAGACGCATTCTTTTGCTGATATTACATTGTGGCCGGGGTCTATTGTAAATGTAATGGGTGCGTGCTATGTCACAGACCAAAGTGTAGAGTATTCAAGAAAGATTTATGAAACGGCACTTCACGCATATGATATTAAAAACACATGCAATCTTTCTGATATCATATGTGCATCAGAAATTTTACAAAGGATCATGGGTGATAACAAACATATTCCTTTACTTTATGTAAAGGGTAAGGACTTGCTAAAAAACTATATTTAATACAATGCTAAGATCGCAATTTGTATAAATATTTGTTATTCACCACTTCTATGCAAGAGCCTCAAAAATCCTTATTTCAAGCCTTTTTGGATGGAGGCTGGTTGGTTCCACTTATTGGTGCGTCGGGTATGATTGCAAGGATTCTTTCCTCAAAGGAAAATATTACGTTTGAGCTTCTTTGCAAAAGGATTCCTGCAGCTGCAATATCAAGTGGCATCGCATGGTATATCTTAGAGCAAACTGATATTTCTAGTTTGTATAAAGCGGTGATTTACGGTATTGTTGGTGTTATATCTCCAGAGGTTATTACAGGTATTGTTACTGTAGCTAAAAAGGTTTCAGCGAATCCTACTCGATTCATACCGTTTTTAAATCGTGATGATCAGGATAAATGAAAGTTGTTTCTCAGATTCTTTTGCTCCTGATTATTACCATCTTTGCGTATAAAGCTTTACTTGGTATTTGCTTTTGGTATAGAGAAAAGACCGAGGATCTTGGGTTGCCCTCAGAGACACTAAAGAATGCAACAGATGATATTCTCATGGGTGTGGTTATTGGTATAACGGTTTTAATCTCTGCTGGGATTGGCCGGAAGTGCCGCCACTAATTTTGTTGGTGCCAGGGAATTATGGTCGTTCCTAACAACCAAACTATATAAATAGTTGTATGGCTAAACCAACAACTAGAAGCGAATTAGCTGACTACTGTTTAAGAGCACTTGGCGCACCAGTGGTTGAGATTAATATTGACGACGATCAGATTGAAGATCGCATTGACGAAGCAATTCAATTTTGGCAAGAATACCATTCTGATGCCGCAGTTAGAACCTTAATCAAGCATGAAGTAACCGCAGCCGAACTTGCAAGTAATGAGATTGAAGTTCCCGATGCGGTTCTTTCGATTGTGCGGGTTCTTGAATTTCAAGACTTTTCCAGCGCTTCATTATTTAATGCGAAATACCAAATGTATCTCAACGACTTCTTTGGGATGCGGAACCCTGGTGGTTTGCTAAACTACGAGCTTACATCTCAATACATGAGCTTGGTTGAAGACATTCTTAACGGTCATGGTCAGGCAATGTCATTTAACCGTCATAAGAATACCGTTAAGTTTCACGCTGATATTGCAGACCATGTAGCGGAAGGGGATTTTATTATTTTTGAAACCTTTCAAACGGTAAATCCTTCTAGCTATCCAGATGTTTTTGACGACATGGGTTTAAAGGACCTTCTTACGCTTCTTATCAAAAAGCAGTGGGGACAAAACCTCAGTAAGTTTGAAGGAATGCAACTGCCAGGTGGTGTCACAATCAACGGTTCAGCGATATATGAACAAGCAACTGCTGATATTAAAGAGCTTAAAGAAACGTGGCAGCTCAAATATGAAGAACCTCTTGACATCTTTATTGGATAATGGCAACCAACCAATATTTTCAAAACGGAACTCGTCAAGAGCAAGATCTTTACGAGTCGTTAATAATTGAGGCCATTCAAATATATGGTACGGATGCATATTATATCCCTCGGAAAATTGTTAAGAAGGATTTGATCCTTAACGAAGATCTTATAAGCGTATTTGAAAAAGCTTATAAGATTGAAATGTATGTTGAGAGCGTTGACGGATTTGAAGGTGACGGGCAACTGCTTTCCAAGTTTGGTCTAGAAATTCGTGACAGTGTAAACTTAGTAATAGCCAACCTTCGCTGGAACCAACTTATAGGTCAGTATGGATATTCAGAAAATAGCGTTAGACCGCTAGAAGGCGACCTTATCTATTTCCCCTTGACAAAAGGCTTGTTTGAAATTAAATTTGTTGAAGTTAATAAACCATTTCGTCAGCTTCAAGATATTCCAATCTTTCGACTTTCCTGTGAGTTGTTTGAGTACGAAAGTCAAGAAATTGATACAGGCATTGGAGAGATTGATGTGATTCAAGCAGACAACGGTAATCACATGGTTGTTGAATATACCAATAATGATTCACCAGTTCAAGAGTTGGAAGCTAATGAAACCTTAAACTTTACGCTTCCAAGTGGGGTGACAGGTTCGTGCGAGTTCTTTAAGTATGAAACGACTACCGACTCTCCCGCGCTGGAAAGAATACATATTGGCCTGCCAACGTTTAACGACGGTAAGTATCACGCCATCACCGTTAATACAATCATGGTTGGTGCTACGAGTGGAGCATCTGTTACGGTCAGCAGATTTAATACAATAGATGATGGTACCGCTGATGACGACGAGCTTTTCCCAAGTGATCCAGCCGCACAGAACTCAGCGTTTAGTCAAACAGTTAATGCCAATGATTTTCTTGACTTCACTGAAGAGAATCCATTCGGGGAACCTTTTAACTTCTAAGCATGCTCGGTCAATCATACTTTTATAATGAAACCCTGAAAAAGATTGTGGCAGTCTTTGGTACTCTTTTTAATGACATTGAGGTAGCCAACATCTCTGCAGGGAAAATGGTTGGTGTAAAGCGAGTTTCTCTTGCTTATGCGCCAAAGGAAAAGTTCCTTGCAAGAATTGAAGCTGATGTTGAAAATGATATTGCTTTAAAGCTCCCGCGGATGAGCTTTGAAATGGTCGACATTTCTTACGATGAGACGACCAAACTCAATCGTTTGAATCGCACCGTTCAAACAAATTCTGATGGCGACAAAGTTAAGGTATGGCAATGCGCTCCTTATCAACTTTCGTTTGAGTTAAACATTATGTCAAGAGGGCAGGACGAAGCGCTGCAGATTTTAGAACAAATACTTCCTCACTTTAATCCTAACTATACGGTTACAGTTAAAGGTCTTGAAGGACCTGAGAGTAAAACGGATATACCCATCGCTCTTGAAGGGGTAACATTTGAAGATGGGTACGAAGGCGACTTTGAATCTTCCCGTCGCCTGATTGTGTATACACTTTCATTTAATCTCATAACGAAATTTTCCTTTTACCCTTCAACGGTTGGTCTTATTGAAACGGTAGATACTTTCTTTTACGACTTTGATACAAACGGAGTATACGTAGATGCAGGCGTAAGAGTCACTGAGAACAGTACAGTGATTGGAACTAAACCAGATTCATAACATGCTTGGCCATTCATATTTTTATAACGGCACGGTGAAGAAAATGGTGTCGGTCTTTGGTACTCTTTTTAATGACATTGAGGTAGCGCAGGTTACAGCTGGTAAGATGGTTGGCGTTAAACGTGTCCCTCTTTCTTATGCGCCAAAGGAAAAGTTTCTTGCAAGAATTAAGGCTGGAATAGAAAATAGTGTGGCATTGGAGTTACCTCGTATGAGTTTTGAAATGACTGGTTTGGTCTATGATCAATCTACCAAATTAAATCGGATGAATAGCACAATTCAGACCGATAGCGAAGGAAATCGAGTTAAGGTTCGTCAAAGCGCTCCGTATACCCTTGACTTTTCGCTGAATATTATGTCAAGAGGGCAAGATGAAGCTCTGCAGATTTTAGAACAAATACTTGTTAATTTTAATCCGCTTTATACCTTAAGCGTTAAAG
>Ga0181558_10000482_pt1 | contig 37009 bp, 33 predicted proteins | sample 011ome_22_FD_133754 | JGI IMG/M metagenome (GOLD analysis project Ga0181558, IMG submission 133754) | Coastal salt marsh microbial communities from the Groves Creek Marsh, Skidaway Island, Georgia - 011507BT metaG (megahit assembly) | ecosystem: Environmental > Aquatic > Marine > Intertidal... | reverse complement strand
TTTCAACGATCTTTCCGCGATTAACTCCCTCTGAAATAATTTATCACGCGGCCCTAAAGACCGCGAATAATGGGAACCATCAGCGCACAGCGCCGTCAAACCATCATAGGTAGCCACCCGAGAAGTTCGGTTCAGTGGTAACCATGAGGAGAATAGCCGTGAATGCCAAGATTTTTTTGAAACAACAGCCTGACAAACAGCGTCTTTGCGCCACCCTACTGGTTTGCGTGACCGCATTTTGGTCGACCGTGACAACAGCGATTGAACCCACAATTATTGAGGTGAGCGGTAGAGGCGAGCAAGCGGTAACCATGGATAGAGCCCGGATCACCGCGGTGACTAGCGAATCAGGGGCTGATGTGGCGCAACTTGAGATGAGGGTTGCTAAGACGGTGGCACGCCTTCTCAGCCTTACCGACTCACTTGGTATAGATCGTCTCCAAGTCGACACCACCGGCATTCACATTATGCCTCGATCTCGATTTGACCCGGTAACCAAACAGCGAATAGATGATGGCTACACTGTGGAGCGTACAATCCGTATTGATTTGCATGCGCTCGATAATCTGGGACAACTTATGCGAGGGGTATCTCGACTGGGTATCAACCGCATTAACCCCCCACAACTCTACGCGAGTACCGAGCGCGAGGCTTATCAAGCCGCGCTTGGTAAAGCGGTGAAAATGGCCAGTCATAGTGCCAACACCATTGCCAGCACTCTTGGTGGTCGCATTCACCGAGTGCGTGGCGCCTCAGAGGGACACGCACAAAGATCTCCGGTGCTGCAAATGGCACGGGTCGCCGCTGTTGCCGAAGCGGACAATGGGGCATTTAATGCGGCCCAGGGTATCGTGTCCGCGACGGTGACCATGACGTTCGAAATGGCAGATAACTGAGCATCAAGCCTTGGAAATTGGCCGACACACCCCTATTATGGGTACTTCATGCCGTACTAGTCGTATTGGTATGGGTAGCTACTACAGGAGAGTTTCATGAACGACAAAACGGTTTTTACATCGAGCCAGGCGGGTTTTGACACCACGGGTTTGGTTAGCACAAATAAAGTGCTCAAGAACACTTACATGCTGTTGGGAATGACACTGGCCTTCAGCGCTCTCACGGCTGGCATTGCCATGGCCATGAATCTATCACACACCACCGCCTTGGTGCTGACGCTGGTTGGGTTTGGGCTTCTTTTTGTGGTTAATCGTATGGCCGACTCGGCCAAAGGTTTACCCGCTATTTTTGCCTTTACGGGTGTCATGGGCGCCTCACTGGGTCCCATGCTGAACTACTACCTGTCTTTGCCAGGCGGCCCAGCACTGGTGATGCAGGCACTCGGTGGTACCGCTTTAGTTTTCTTTGGTCTGTCTGCATACGCTCTAACGACACGCAAAGACTTCTCGTACATGGGCGGTTTTTTAATGGTGGGCTTAATTGTGGCGATCGTCGCCAGTATCGCCAACATCTTCTTGGGGATCCCCGCCCTTTCCCTGACCATTTCAGCCGCCATTATTATGATCATGTCGGGCCTGATTTTGTTTGATACCAGCCGTATCATCAACGGTGGGGAAACCAACTACATTCGCGCTACGGTGTCGCTTTACCTGAATATATACAATTTATTCATTCATTTACTGCATCTGTTAAGCGTGTTTACTGGTGGTGATGATTAAACATTGTTGAGCTTCGATTAAACCCCGGTAAGACCGGGGTTTTTTATTTACCATGCCATCTCTCACCTACACACTCGTTGTCAATAAAGGGCCTGCCGAAGGCGATCGACAGCGCCGGGTGTTACGACTCGCCCAAGCACTAGCGAGAAGCAAGCACCACTTACGTAGGGTATTTTTCTACGGAGACGGGGTCAGCACCGCATTACCTGATAATGAGGCAGCCGCAGCCCGCTGGCAGACATTAGTAGATTTGACCAATAACCAGTTAGAGCTGCTTTTATGCAGCGCATCCGTTGAGCGCCTTGGTGTCCATGAAGTGCCGGGAAAATTTATCATCGTGGGTTTAGGCAGTTTGATGGAAGCAGGCCTCGACTCGGACCGAGTGCTAAACTGTGACTGAGCAGCCAACTTGGTTAATTCTTATACGTAGTGAGCCTTATAGCAGCACTAGAGCAGAAGCCGGCATCGATGCAGCGCTCGCGTGTGGCGCATTCGGACAAGCTGTAAGGGTAATCTTTGAAGGTGACGGGCTAGGCGTATTGCGTGCAGCACAAGTAGCGCCAGTTGGGCATCGCGACCTATTTAAGCAAGTCACTTCTTTCCCTCTTTACGACATTGAGTCAATATACGCCGTTGGCGATGAGGCCAAGGTTAAGCACTATTTAGGCGAATATGCCCCGGGTGACTTGCACGTCAGGGTAATCAACCTTCACGAATTGGGAAAACAGATTGCCAGCGCCACCCACGTATTGAGCTTCTGATGACACTACACCTCCTACATTCGTTTAATCAACTAGCAGCCTGTGTGGGTGCAGCCCAGTCAGATGACTTTGTTATTGTGGTGGGGCAGGCGATTACTGATGGTTTGAAGCAACCCGAGTTGCTTCAAACTCTGCCTTGCAGAGTAGGCGTGTTGTCATTTGAACTCGATACTGCCACAACCGAGAGGCCCGGGGGTTTTAGTGACGTCGCTATATTATCTGACGAGCAGTGGGTCGCGCTCACAGCGATCCACCGCAATCAGGTAGCATGGACTTGACAGCGTCATGATAGAAGACCTCGCCGCTTTGTGTGACAACAAAGGGTACCTAAGAGACTGGCAGTGCTGGACAGAGGTAATAGCAAGACGATTTGCTCAAGACGAGGGCATCACCTTGACTCAGGCGCATTGGGAGATCGTTTATCTACTACGGGACTACTTCGCCGCCTATGACGCGTCGCCGGCTAATCGAGCCTTAGTCAACTACGTTAAGCGACACCTGGGCCCTGAAAAAGGCAATTCAATTTACCTGATGTCATTATTTCCCGAGAGCCCGGCGCGTCGTGGAAGTCGGATAGCAGGCCTACCCAAACCTAAAAACTGCCTGTAAAACGCCCAATAAAAGAGAGCACTGCATGTCATCACCCGCTTTTGACCCCCAGCGGTACCAGCAACTTCTAGATAAAAAAATTACCAGCATATTGCCTGCTTTTAGAGCGCTGGGGGCTCCTGAACCAACGGTAACTTCATCCCCTACTGAGGGGTTTCGTTTACGCGCTGAGTTCAGACTTTGGCATGAGGATGAAGCACTCCACTACGTGATGTTTGATCGCCACACGCCCAAAAAACCTGTCAACATCAGTACCTTCCCCATCGCGTGCCAAAGTATCCAGACGCTAATGCCCATTATTTTGGATGCCATCAGATCAAAAGACGCGTTACGTAACAAAATATTCCAAATCGAATTTCTCGGCACTCTCGCTGGCGATATGGTCGTCACCCTTATTTACCACCGAAAGCTCGATGATACGTGGCTGGAAGCAGCAAGATATTTGGCCTCGCAATTAAGTATCAATATCATTGGTCGGAGCCGTAAACAAAAACGGGTGATTGGCCGGGACTACGTTACCGAAATACTCCATGTCAGCGCCGGTAGCTTCACCTATCGGCAACCCGAACAGGCTTTCACCCAGCCCAATGGTCACGTTAATCAGGCCATGATTAATTGGGCGCTTGAGGCCGCAAGCCATTGCAAGGGCGATTTACTAGAAATGTATTGTGGGATTGGCAACTTCACGCTGCCTTTATCAACATGTTTCGACAATGTCATCGCCACCGAGCTATCTAAAGTGGCTACAGCGGCGGCGAATATCAATTGTACTGAAAACGGCTTGGAGAACATTGAGTTTGTCCGGATGTCAGCTGAGGACATGAGTAGTGCTATGGCGAATGAGCGCCCTTTCCGGCGGCTAGCGCACCTAAAAAAACCTCTCCAAGAATATGATCTGAGTACCTTATTCGTGGACCCTCCGCGCGCGGGCCTCGATGACAAAACCCTAGACATCGCCCGCCGCTTTAATAAGGTGATTTATATTTCTTGTAACCCACAAACGCTGCTAGCTAATCTCGCTGAGCTTGCGTCCACCCATACCATTGATCAGCTCGCTTTTTTTGATCAATTCCCCTATACAGAGCATCTCGAGAGTGGCGTGCTACTGAGTAAAAAACAATGACACCTACCCGTTTAGATACTTTAGAGATTGATTCATGGCTTGCTTGCAATGCGCTATGGTCACTGTGCGATGGCAAACTCACCCGTGAATGGATCTTCGATAACTTCAATGAAGCGTGGGGATTCATGACGCGCGTCGCACTGATTGCGGAAGCAATGAACCATCATCCTGAGTGGTCTAATGTATACAACCGCGTCAGCATTGCACTAACGACTCACGATGCGCACGGACTTACGTCGCTTGATACGACCTTAGCAGAGAAAATTAGTGCCCTGTATCTACTCAGTGATTAGCGGTCGTTAATAAAAGCTACGATTTGATCCAACACACCGGGCTCGTCGAGCATAGGAGCATGACCCACGTTCGGTACATTGACACGCACCAACGTTGGATGTCTGCGTTGCATCTCGGCAACACAATCTAGGTCGAGCAAATCTGTTATTTCACCACGCACCAACATAACGGGCTTGCTTGCCATGGCATCAAACATTGCCCAGAGATTCGGTGGCACCGCTGCTCCATCGCTCGATTGCATCGGCTGTGACAGACGCATGTCATAGTCGAGGACCACCTTACCGTCTCTTTCGCTACAAATTTGCTCGGCAAATTGTCGCCATTGGGCATCCGTGTTGTTAGGAAAAGCCGTCCCGTTCACCCGGCGAGCATACGCCGAAGCCGCTTCCCAATCGGGGAACTCACTGACGCTACCCACATAGTGTTTAATTCGATCAAGCCCTTCCTGCGCGACCTCCGGTCCAATATCGTTCATAACAACATGGGTAAACAACGATGGGTTGATTGCATTCATTCCCATAGCCATCAAGCCGCCCATAGACGTTCCAATGGTTGCACATTCACTGATACCAAGTTGACCGAGTAGTTCAAACATATCTCCAATATAGGTGGCGGGAACATAGCGCTCGATCTGGCTATCGTATTCAGAGCGTCCCCTACCCCGCTGCTCTACCACGATCACTCTATGTGTTTGAGCCAACGTTGGTGCGATGCGCGCAAAATCTCGACTGTTACGCGTGAGACCATGCATGCAAAGAACGACCGGCGCTGATTCAGCGGGGCCAGCGTAATCGCGCGCATAGAGTGTCAATCCATCAGAAACTTGGTAGAACACGTCTTTGTAATCAACCATAGTGCCTGTCCCTATATTGCTCACGAAGCTCACGCTTCAATATCTTACCGTTCGGATTCCTTGGCAACTCATCGATAAAGATAACATCGCTGACGCGCTGCTGCTTCCCCACACGATTGTTCAACCACGCTTTCAACTCGGCGCAACTGCTCTCACACCCCTCGCGCTTCACAACCAAGGCTACCGGCGTCTCTCCCCATTTTTCACTCGACAAACCAATAATGGCAGCATCAAAAACCGCATCGTGATTTACGAGCACAGCTTCGATATCCTGTGGAAAAATATTTTGGCCGCCCGATAAGATCATGTCTTTCTTTCGATCGACGATGAATAAAAATCCCTCGTGATCAAAATAACCGATATCGCCACTGCGTAACCAGATATGCCCGTCAGGATCGATAAACGTTGCAGCCAAATCAGCCTCAGGCCGACGCCAGTAACTGGGCATAGCTATTCGCCCTCGCGAGCATATCTCCCCTGCTGTATTGGGCCCAACAACACAGTCTTGATCATCCAAAACACAAATATCTGTGCCAATGAGTGGCCGGCCTACCGATGACCAGCGGCCCTCGGCATGCTCTGGCTCTAGAGTAGTGATAATCCCTTCGGTCAATCCGTAAAGCTCGATAACCCCACAAGGAAAGCGACTGAAAATTTGCTGTTTCAAATTCTCTCGCAAGGGAGAACCGCAACTCATCATAGCTTGCATCGAAGATAAATCGGCGGTTGGATGATCTATTAGCGCGTCAATAACTCGCTGGAATTGAATCGGCACCATAGCGGTATGGGTGATTTTGTGTTTAGTTACCAGCTCGATGAACTGACCTTCGTTGAATTTCTTTTCAACATAAATACATCCCCCCGCCAACAGTGTGGCAAGCATGGCCACCCAAGAAATATTGGAATAGAGACCTATGGTTAGAAGCGTCCGCGCGCCGCCATGATAGCGCAACGCAATGGCCAAGTCGGCTGCCCAGTCGCGGCGTCCGGCATGGCTGTGAGCAATGCCTTTGGGCACGCCGGTGGTGCCTGAGCTGTAGATTATATTAATGAGACTACCAGCCTCCAACACAACAGGCGGTTGCTCCACTGATTGCTCGAGACACACATCAGTGATCGAGCGCAATCCGGGTTGAGACCTCTCGCCAATAAGCACTGGCGATGCTTGCAAGAGTGCACAAATGTCGATCAATCGACACTGTAGATCCTCGGATGCAACAATTACTTTGGTTTGTGCGTCTTCAAACATAGCCCCAGCGGCCGCATCAGACACAGATAAATTTACAGGGACGACAACACAACCAGCAGCAATGGCGCCAAAAATGACCTGTAGCATGGGATAACCGTTACTCATGAGTATCCCAACACGATCTCCCTCCATTAGGCCAATTGCGCGCAAGCCGTGGCCAAATTGATGGCAGTCAGCCATGAACTCCGCCCAGGTCCATATACTATTGTCTACACAGACAGCGGCATCGACCGAACGCCACTTAGCGTGTAGCGCAAAAATCTCTGGCAACAAGGGGGGCTGAGTAGCAAAACCCATGGTGACATCTCTTCCAGTGGTTAGTGGGCGCGACTAGCGCGCCCCGCCAGAATGGCAGTTACAGCTGGTACTCAATAGTGCCAGTCACGGTGAGCGGTGGTGCGTAGAAAACGCTTATGTTGTTCTCAAGACCAAGTGTTGAGGGGCATGCCGAAGCGGTACCGGCGCCATCACCACTACCAAAACAGTATCCTGAGGTCTTTACCTCCTCGTCGGTGAGGTTCTTGCCATGTATACCCACGCGCCAATTCTCATTAGGGCTTGTCCATACAGCACTCGCATTCACTAGCCCATAGGAATCTTGATCGATAATCGGATTCGCTATTTCGAATTGACTAATATCACTCTTATAGGCGTAGTTCACACTGAAGAGCGTCGCGCCACCAAACAGCTCCGTATTGTAATTCAGCGCAGCAAAAACGATTGTCTCAGGCGTGTTTTGCACATCACGCAGGTTGGCGATATTAGTGTCATTAACAATATATTCCTTAAACTCTGCATCAAGGAAGCTGGCCGCAAACTGTGTGCTTAACGCTTCGGTCAGTCGGATATTTCCCTCGATTTCAATACCACTAATCTCAGCCCCACCAGCGTTCGTTACGGTACCCACAAAACTATCATTAGCACCATCTCCGTCACTATCAACACCTACCGAACCCGGTATCTGCATGTCATTGTATTCAGAGTAAAACACCGCAACATTAGTGACCGCACGACCATCTAGCCAAGTAGCCTTAAAGCCCATCTCGACGTTATCCAGCGTCTCATCATCAAAGCCCTTCTCAACCTCCGGCGTCGCAAAGTTAGCACCACGCGGATCGAAGCTGCCCGCCTTCCAGCCCTGAGAGTAGGTTACATACGTGTTAACGTCATCACCCAATGCATAGCTTATGGTTATCCGAGGCGATGTGTTGGTGAACGTACGCTCGGCTTCATAGTCAGAGGACGCCGCTAACAAAAACGCACTGTCATTACCGAATGCTGGAGACTGTGCACCAAGGTAACTCGCCCGATAAACATCGGCCTTGCGCTGGTCATCGGTGTAGCGCAACCCTATAGCCACCGATAAATCATCGGTGAGGTTGTAAGTAAGATCGCCATAAACAGACCAGGCTTTTGTTTCAATGACGCCGCCCGTGTAAGCTGTTAACGGCGCGGCATAAAACAGTTCGCCAAGCGTACCCAAGACCACATCGAAATCGTTTGCTGCTGTTGAATCGAGGTAATAAAAACCAGCGACCGCATTAAACCGACTTGTATTCCACAAAAGTTGTAACTCTTGGCTGTACTGCTCGTTGTCGTATATAACTGGGGCATCAAAATCAAACGTTGGTAAACTATCGAAATCGATGACCGATTCCGTATAGTCCTCACGATCTGACGTAATAGAACGCAGGGTGATTTCGTCACTGAGACTCCAGTCGATAGTCACCGACCAGCCCTCACTCTCAACCTGGTTATTGCCATTAATACCGGTAGTTGATCCGACGCTGGCTTCTGAAGCGCCTGCCCGCGTGTCCCAAACGCTACTAGCCGGAGGCGCATCATACGTAACTGCTGGGTAAGGACGATAGCCTGCCACTGCAGAAGATTGATCATCGGTATTGTCATAAGCTACGCGCACAAGCAGCGAATCGGTTACATCCCATTCTGCACTCAGCCGATAGCCGACAATATCCTTGTCGTATTGCTCTCCCCCAGTAAACAAATTGTCGCCAAAACCGTCGCGCTGGAAACTCGCCACCGTTCCGCCAACTCGAAAGCTATCAGATAATGGGGCTGAGACCGTTGCAACCAAATCGCGTTGTCCGTAGCTACCGAAAGACCCCCTTAAGCGCACACTCAACTCGTCATCGAGCCGACGCGTCACGTACTTGATTGCACCACCTACGGCGTTCCGACCATAGAGTGTCCCCTGTGGGCCGCGCAACACCTCTATCCGCTCAACATCATAAATATCCAGTAACGTTCCTTGAGGCCGTGCCATGTACACGTCATCAAGGTACAGCGCCACACCCTGCTCAAAACCGGCAAGCGGATCCTGCTGGCCAACCCCTCTAATGAAAGCCGTTAATGTGGTATTTGTGGCTCGCGATGGTTCAAGCGTCAGACTAGGGACGCTTTGCGCAAGTTCAGTGATATCGGACATCCCACGCAATGCTAAATCATCACCGCTAAGCGCGGTCACTGCTATGGGTACATCTTGAAGGCTCTGGTCTCGTCGCTGCGCACTGACAATAACCTCTTCTAAGGTAAGACTGGTGTTGGACTGCGCGAAGGCCGCGTGGCTCAAGGGTATCAGACCAACGGATAGGACGATCGCTAAAGGGGTTCGAGAACTGATGGATAACATAGTGTGACTTCCTCTATTTTGCCGCTTTTGGTTTGGGTCCCAATGGCAGCTTTTATCAATTATGCGTTGGCTCGTGAGCATACATTTTCAACAAGCGTTGAAAATGTTATTCAACAGGTGTTGAAATGTCAACCGGCTGTACCGCTGGCCGTCTGCCATTGAAAATTAGCGCCAATACGCCCCACATCAGTCCAACAAAAATGCCATAGCTCGCTGATACGGCGGGATTGACAACGCCTAGAAACATGTTTCCTAGCAAATGTGTGGCCAAGCCTAGTATCGCCGCGGGCGCCACAACCCATATCGAAACCGGACCGCGCACAAGTACACCAAACAGAACCGGTACCACCGAAGCAGCAGCAAGGCCATAGACTCCTTTCTGCGCGAATAAACCGACCAGCTGCGGTGGGTTCCATGCGAGAGCCAAACCGATCACACCAACCCCAATCAGTACATAGCGAGAGAGTCTCAGCCCATGGTGTGCCGCCAATCCGAGGGGCTTAAGAATATCTGCCACGACCATAGCGGACAGTGACACCAGGATGCCATCAAGCGTACTCATTCCCGCTGCCAATAATGCAACAAAGATGAAAGCAAGAACGAACTCGCCTCCCGCGGATCCCATAAACTCTGACAAGAGATACTCACGTACAACGGTGTCTTGTGCGCCAATATCATAGCCGGCGAGCCGCGCGTAAAAGCCGATCACGAGCATTAGCGTAAATAGGGTGCCAGAGATCACCGTCGTAGCTATAAAAGCACTCGCATCACGCGAGCTGCGCAGATACAACACTTTAGTCAATATGTGAGGCTGCAACATGAGTGCAAATGTCACCACAAAACCACTGACAAACACCGAGAAAAAACTAAAGTACAAATCGCTGTCAGAGTTATAAAAACTGGCGTAGTTAGCCCCCACCGATCGAAGCTGCTCAAGAGGCTGCTCGCCAAAATAGTGCCACCCGTGAATAAAAAGTCCTAACGCAACCAACAGCATCATGATGCCTTGCAGTGTATTGGTGTATGTGTGGGCGTAAGTGCCACCCATTAGGACGTAAGAAAAGACGAATAGCACCACCAGCAATAACGCAATCTTTTGGTCTACTCCAAACAAGCCTGTTACCAAGAAGCTACACCCCACTAAAATCAGCACAACAAATGTGATGGACAGTAGGTTAATAACGGCGAAGAAGAATCCAAGCGGCCGGCTGTTGTAGCGTTGATAAATCCATTGCGGAATTGTTAAGGACCCCTGAGCCTCTCCCACACGCAAAAATCCGCGCGTGAGCACAACGAGTGCAGCCAATATGCCAAGCGCTCCGGCGACGCCAAAGTGGAGGTACGCCGAGACACCATGGACATAAACGAATCCAGGATTGATAACAAAGGTTGCCGTCGAAGCGATAGACGCTGCGAGGGTGATACCGATCAGCACGGGGCTCATATCTTTGTTGCCAATGGCAAAGCTTTCTGCGCTTGATGTTTTTCGCATGCCAATATAAGACAGTACATACACAATCAGCGCATATACCACTATCAAACCGTATTTAAACCCTTCAATGCCCATCTATAACCTCCCCTAAGCATCGCAACAGACTATTCAACAAACGTTGAATTGACAACTCTAGCGTGCATAATGGCTACTGAACTAGGGTTGGGCACAGGCTGGGTGCTCAAAACCACAACCAACTCGGGATACCCTGTGCAAGAAATAACGAAGCGCGATCGAATTCTAGATACAGCCGAGGCACTCTTCGCTGAGCGAGGCTATGACGGCGTTACACTGAGACAAATAGCCGTGGGTGCCGGCGTTGATGTTGCGCTAGCCAGCTATCATTTTGGCAAGAAATTGGATCTTTTCAGAGCCGTATTCGAGCGGCGGGCACCGGCGCTGAACAACGCGAGATTGGAAGCACTCGCTAATGCTCAAGCAAAAGCAGCGCCAGCGGCTCCCAGTGTTGAAGCCATTATTGAGGCATTTTTGCGTCCACTGGAATTAGCACAAGAAACGGGTGATGAGGGATGGACACATTACCTAGCCCTGATTGCCTACATTAACAACTCCCCCTACTGGGGGCCTATCATGATGTCTGCTTTATTTGACGAATTGGTGAACCAATTTATCGATGCTTTGTCCGCCGCACTGCCCGGTGCCGCTAAACAACACCTCTATTGGTGCTACAACAATCTATCAGGCGCTCTAACCCTAACGCTCGCGCGCACTGGGCGGATCGATCGACTTAGCGACGGCCTGTGTCGCTCTGAAGATTTCAGGGCTGCCTATGATCATATGATTCCCTTCGTGGCCGCCGGATTCAGAGAGGTGTGCACGAGACACTAATCGGTAGGGTATCTACGCTGTAAAGCAGAATAAACGTCGTCTGGATAACTTTCGAGCTTGGCATCTAGCATGGTTAAAATCTCTGACAAATGCTCGTTATCTTCGCGGCCTGCCCATATTTTTATGTAAGTTCCCTCTTTGTAGCCGTGGTCTTGGCGAAAAAAGTTGAGTACATTTTTCCCTACGTAGTGACGGTACAAGTCATCAAAGCTCAGACCACAAGCCACCATCAACCGCGCGAATTTGCTTACTGAGAAGCCGCGCGTTTGTAAGCAGTCCAAAGCCAGGGCCTCCGTGGCTTGGTGAATATCGGCGGGATCATTCTCGGGCACAGCCTGGTTTAGCTCTAGAGCGATCTGTCGCGCTAGCTCGGCGATATTTCTGTCGGGTGTGAACAGTGCCGATAACCCGAAATGCCAAATATCCACTACCTCAAGTCGAACTTGCTCCATATCGGCGACTTGTTTTTTCCACCATTTATAACCTACGTGATCCATAAGCTCACCACACTCAATCCAGGCAGCCCGGTACCACTCATATTCCTGTGCGATCCACTGGGGGTGCACACGGGTATTCATTCGATCTTGCATCGAAAGCATATTTTCAATCGCTGCCTGCATGTGAATAGGTCTCCTTAAAAATGCCTCATCGACGAGCGCGTATTGTCCACGCATCTGTTACATGACACCACACTCTTACGCGGGAGCCTCGACTTTTTATAGATTAGCATCTCGCTTGAGTGGCCGTAGCGCCCGCTACCAGAGAAAAGATCTAACCCTAAATTTCGCGTACCATACACGCCAGTCGGCTCGTGCCCTCCGTTATGCTGCACAGGAAAAACTGATATGAATACCGCGGAAATCGTTGCCGAACTTAATAAACAGAAACCCGCTTTTCTGGACTTACTTGGGGGTCGGATAGTGGCCTTTGATACCAAGGCACACATCTGCACATTTGAATTTTGCGTTCCCCTCGATTACTGCCACAGCGGTAACATTGTTCAAGGTGGCTTTGTTACTGCCATGCTAGACGCGGCCATGGCACATGCTATTTTCGGCGTCGACTCGTCCATAAAGCGTCTCTCTAGCTTGGAAATCAGCACTCGCTATGAGGCTGCTACATACGGAGAGCAACGGCTTACGGTAACCGGGCGTATCCGAAAGCTCACACGAGCAATCGCTTTTCTCGAAGGAGAAATCCATGATGAACAAGGCAAACTCACGGCGACAGCTCAATCAATAGCCAAAATAGCGCGCTCAGCTTGATTAGCATGGGCAAGGAGTAATCAATGTCGGATACGTCCACGCCAGAACAGCCCCTGAACTTTACGCCAGTCCTCGAAGCCTTCACCACGCCAGACATTGATATGGCTGCCTTGGTTAGTATTGGCAGCCAAGTGTCTGAGCAAATGCTCGACGGTATTAGCCCCCTACGCGAGCATCTCAAAACCATTGAACCCGGGCGCTATACCATTGGCGAGGTCAGAAATGACGGCACTGCCTTCTCAGTCAAGATCGCGGCACTAAATACTGCCCTGCCTGCTACCTTGCGTGGAATACGCGTAACCCATGCATCCAATAACTCGTTGGTCAGCTTTGCATTATTCGCCGATCAAGATGATGGCGGACTCATGCCCATTGACTTCGACATTATTAGTTAAAACGCTCTGAAATGCAGAGCAACGCGCCGATACTCACAGCTCATGCCGCGCGAATGGGCCCGTATTACAGATCCCGAGCGCGCCAAGATAGGCCGCTCTACTCGACCATTGCGACTTGTTGCGACAAGCCACAATCATTGGCTAGATAAGCCAACATAGTCTCGTACAACTGCAGTTTATGGTCATAAAAAAGGGTGTTGGAAAAATGATCCGCGCCTTTTAGTTCCAGCCATTTATGTGGCTTACCGAGTTCGACAAGAGCATCTAAATATTTTTGAGCGTGCTCAACTGGGACGCGCTGATCAACGTCACCGTGCACAAGCAACAAGGGAACGTTAACCTTAGCGACCTCCTTCATCGGGGATATACTGTCGTCCCACATACTAAGCTGCTCGATTTTACCCGCACCGCGAAGTTGATAACGATAGTAATTAACCTGCATTTCCGGATCAGACACAGCAGCACCGGCAATGACGCATTGATACAACTGAGGCGTCCTCGACGCGGCCACGAGCGCTGCGTATCCGCCATACGACCAACCAAACATAGCAACGCGTTCGGGGTCTACGAGGCCTTCTTTCACGAGCCAATTTACGCCGTCGTCTTTATCGTCTTGCATTTGATCGCCAACTTGACCGCCATCAATAAATGCCATCTGATAAAAACGCTGCCCATAACCACGCGACCCTCGGTATTGTGGCTGCAGGACCATATAACCGTTATTGGCTAATAGTTGACTCCACTCATCAAACAAGACGGTTTCCTGCACAAAGGGCCCACCGTGTGGCATGACCACAAGCGGGTACGGAGGCGCTCCTTGCGGCACTGTTAGGTATCCCGGGATTTGTTCGCCATCGCGGGCGGGATAGGTGATATAGCGCAGATCAGCTAGTTGGCTACCATCAAAATACGGCCGCTCACTGCCGATAAGTTGGAGTTTACCCTTGTGCAACAGGTAATGTGTTCCAGGGTCTCGGGGTCCGATGTTACGTACTGTGATGGTATTACCATCGCGCGAACGGCTTGTAAGACGGGAATACCATGCATTGGGTATAACACTAGACAATTGCTGATCTAGAGCACCTTCCTGTGGATCAAAGTACTCCGTGTGTGGCTTGTCTTTGCAATAAACAACGCCCACGATTGTATCGGCATTTGACCATCGGTTACTGTGATAACGCACTCCGCAGATATCAACATCGCGGCGTTGATAGAGCAGTTCGTCAAACGATTTCTTGCTCGCGTTGTAGGACCAAAGCCCAGACGTATCGCTCCCGTTGTTAGCGGAGACAATAAAATTGCCCGGCACAGCCGGGTCTCGCCCATAAACAGTAAACGACTCAAAGCTATCTTCGTGTAACCGGTAAAACTCTTGCCAGTCATCACTTTCAGGCTCGCGCCAATACCAGATAAATTCGCCGCTATCGATATCGAAACCGCGTGCCAAAACAGGATTGCCACTTTGATCAAAATCGATATTACCCAGTGAGATCTTTCCCCTAATAACTAATTTCTTTGAACCACGGTTAAGATCAAGCTCCCAGTAGGCACGTGGCCTAAAAGCTTCTTGAATCTTTGCCCCTACACTCTCACGTCCACCTTCCGAAAAGGAAATTAAAATCTTCCCCGGCTTATCTGGCAGCACATTGACAACCGATGCATCTCGCTCGTCAAACTCCTCAAGGGTCTTATTTACAACGTCAACCAATGCAATGCGGTATTCATAGATCCCACGGTTAAAGCCATCAATCTGATCTCGCACCTGCTGGCGTGCTTGCAGAACCAAGTTTCCATCGTCCACCCAGTCGTAACCAATAATTTCCATCGGGCTGGCGTTCAGTCGAAATGGCTCAGCGTCCAGATCGTCCGTTTTATAGATCTCAATAATAGGATTTTCGCCACGGGCTGGCGTTTTTAGCATGCCCATAAACTTACCGTCTGGCGATAGTTCGACATTACGAACCGCAGATCGCCTCGCCCAATAATCCAAAGGGTATGGCGCTGCCAGCAGACTTTCTGTTACTAGCGCCGCTACCAGCATCAATACCAAACGCACCATGAGAGAACCTCCACAATATGCTTATCCCTACTCCACAAGGAGTTAAATCAAGAGCTCTCCCGCGCCACCACTGCCAAAACGTTTGAGTGGTTTACATGCGGCTTGATAACCCCCTTGTGTGGTCAAAAAAAAGGGCGCGCCGTGGCGCGCCCCTTGAATAGACCAGTTACGGCTATTAGTTACCACCAAAACGATAAGCTACATCGACAAAGAACATTCTGCCCTGCAAATCGTAACCATAGCCAATAGGTGTGTTAGAGAACGCTAACACCTCTGTTTCATCGACAATCGGTGGCTCCTCATTAAAGACATTACGCACACCGCCGCCGAGTGTCCATGTGTCGGCGTTATAGAATACCGAGAAACTGTGCCGGAAATAATCATCAGCCTCGGCAAAGTCGCGACACAGAACGTCGTTGGGCGGCCCAACGCAGGTATCGGATATACCCGCCACGCTGTCAAAGGCATCAACATCTTCCGGATCCTGGCCTACCGCACCGAGGTAACGGGTTTCCCAGGTTAAGCTCCAGCGGTCCCATTCAAATCGGAGCGCAGCCTGCGCCTGCCATTCGGGAAAACCCCATTCACCCTGATAGGATTCTCTATCCACACTACCGTCGCCATTGGTGAACTTGGTCGAGCGCTCCAACAATCGGCTCGCTGTAATGTTAAGACTCACATCAACAGGAACGCCAATATTGAATTGGTCACGTGCCGAGAGGTTGTAATCGATACCACGAGCGGTTTCCAGATCTCGGTTGATAAAACCCAAATCCATAAAGACGATGGCGGGGTCCGTTGGATCTGAAAGATCACGTGTGATGCGGCTACAGAAAACGCTTGCAGCAGTCCCAGACTCATCGTTGTAGCAATCGCCAACAATAAATCCGGTGCTGGGCTCGATAACTGTATTGGTAATGTCGATCTCGTAGTAGGTCATGCCAAAGGACAAGTCGAAGTCGTTGCTGAAGTCTTGCTCGTAGGCAAAACCGACCGTCCATGACTCTGACTCTTCAGGCTCTAGCTCCAGCGAGCCACCCGCCTGAACCTCAACGCTATACACATTGAAACCGCCATTGTTGGCAAGCGTGGGATCAACACCAGTTGCCGCACAGTTAGCAAGAACTTGCGCATCCCGTCGATCGTTCGCAGGAATGTACTCACCCGTCAAATCGTCGATAGCATCTTCGGGCACATAACAAGGGTCGCCCACGTTCAAGAAACCTGTCGAGCCGCCCAAGAAAAGCTCTCGCAGGTTAGGTGCGCGGAAGGCTGTTCCCCACGTACCCCGTATGAGCAGCGGATCGGCGGGTCGCCAACCCACTTTGACAGACTCGGTGCTGTTGGTACCGTAGTACTCGTCATCGGTTAGTCGCGCTGAAAGGTTGACGTTGAGTTCGGTAGCGAGCGGCAGATTTGCGAGCAGCGGAATTTCGATCTCACCAAACCATTCCGTAACGTCACGACTACCCTGCGCACCTTTGTCTGAGAAGAAGCCCCAGAATAAGCCTTCCGCAGCAACAGCGTCAGGATTTGAACTGATATCGTCAACCCGGTACTCAAAGCCTAAGCCCACCGCAACACTGCCGGCAGGTAGGTCGAAAATATCACCGGTCGCGTAGAGGGAAATGACTGTCTGTTCATATTCGGTATCGAAGTCACGAGTATCAAACAAATAGTCTCGCTCAGCCTGGCTGCCAAAGTCGCCCACTACCTGACCGATGGGATAGAGCGACGGAGCGTACATATCAACAGGCACACAGCCAGCCGTGGCATCGGCACGCAAATTTTCACCCAAGTCGTTCTCGCACGGTGTACTTGTAGAGCTGTAGTAACCCAGTGCGTAGTTCAAGCGATCTTCCCGCACACCGAATCGTCTCGACTCGCCCTTGGACAGCGAGTAACTCACATAACTGTCAAACGTCCAGTTGTCCAGCGTACCAATATTTAATGCCGGGATATCCCCTCGCAGACCAAGCACAACTCGGGTTTGCTCCTGCTCGACCTCGGTGCGGTTACGATCACCGCGTACAGAGACAATGGGCAAAGTTGGAACGGGACCTATGGCTCCGTTGTAGATGTTAACGATACCAAAGTCACGAAACTGTGCCGGTGTGAGGCCATAGTAGGCCGCAAAATTCGCAGCAATGCTCGGATTGTCAAGATAAGCATCAGCCGCGAGGCCACAATCTACGCCATTGGGCTGATTGGGGTTACATAGGTTGAAGGGGTTAAGGGCCGGAACTTCGGGGAACAACTGCCCCTCACCGCTCTTCGACTTAACCTCGAGGTAAGAGTAGTTTGCCTCAAAGTATGGGGTGAGGTTGGCCTCGCCTTCTAACGTATATTCACCGTAAGCCATAATGTTGCCGCGCGTGGACGCAGGGAACAAGTCGGCGTCCAACGTAGCTGGCTTACCATTTAGGTCATAATTAAGAAAATTGATGTCACCAACACCGTCGCCATCACCATCGGCAGCTCGACCCGTGTAGGGATCGCCCGATTCACTAAAGTTACCCCAACCGCCGTTAGAATAACCGGGCGTGTAGTAGATGCTGCCCATGTCGATGGAGCCAATGAACGTGCGAGCTGCCAGTGACCCCAACGAACACTTCCCTAGAGATGGATAGCCGATAGAAGCGTAATACTGGTCTTCTCGACGAATTGTGCCGTTTTCATCAATTTCCACATTACCACTACAACCGTTAGTCCAATCGCGATCCGCGAGCGCTGCTTTCGTGGTCTCGACGTACTCAGCACCGATACCGAACATGCCTCGGTCCGTGTTCATTCCCCAGGCGAAGGTAACCGTGGTATCGGCTCCTCCCGATTGCTGCGGTTGATTAGAGAAAACCTCCACTTCAAAACCATCAAAATCCTTTCGCAGCACAGCGTTAACAACACCTGCTATCGCGTCAGAGCCATAAACAGACGAAGCGCCGTCGAGCAGAATGTCATAGCGCTCAACGAGCGATCGAGGCAAGAGATTGAGGTTTGGTGCAGCCGGAGCACCCTCTACGCCTGATGGAGAAACCCGCCGGCCATTGATCAGCACTAGGTTTCGGTTAGCGCCCAAACCGCGCAGGTCAACCGTCGACGCCGCTGGGCCGTTGTCCAAGACAAAGCCTTGGAAGGTCAGGTCAATCTGCTGCCCCGTTGCGGCCGTGGACCCTTGAAGGATATCGGCTGCATCCACTAAGCCCACTTCTTTTGAAAACTCGGTGGTGATGATTTGCATGGGTGCGACGCTAGAGAAGGTATCGCGCCGTAGTCGTGAGCCCGTCACAATTACCTCTTCGACAGGCTGAACGTTTGCAGCAGATTCCTCGGCATCCGCTGCCGACTGGATAGTAGTTGATTCAATCGCCTCGTCTTGCGCCCATGTTGGCGTGGACAAGGCACCAAAAAGCGCGGCCTGAACAGCGAGTACTAGACCGAGATGACGCCGAGGGTAATGCATAAACACTCCTTCATTGACTGGCTCTTTTACACTTACACGTGTTTTTTACACATGTTGTTTTTTTCCTGCACGCCAGGCTGGGTACCAAAGTGACGCAACAGGCGGTTTTCTGCACCTTTCACCAATAAACCGTTTCTGAATAGTGGTTGTCAACCCCGTTTTGTGGATATTCGGGCGACACGCCGTATCAATCCCAGTGCGGCGACGTATTCAGTAAATCACTGAGACATATCCTGGGGGTCGACGAAGAAAGGAGCTGAGCAGATTAGGTGATGACCCATGCCAACTTACTTAGGGCAATAGGGTCGACAAGTGGTGCCCGAGGCCGGACTTGAACCGGCACAGCCTCAACGGCCGGGGGATTTTAAGTCCCCTGTGTCTACCAATTTCACCACTCGGGCAGAGGGCGCGAAGCATACCATGCTGGACTGAATATGAAAGTCCGAGTTGCCTAAAAGATGATTAGCAGTGGTAGAGTTGGGGTTGGATTCTTTCATGATGCTTTCTCACTTAACGAGGACCCGACTTTTGGCAGCAGCGCGTGGACAATTTGGCTCAAGACTGGGCTTTATACTGGCGGCAGCAGGTTCCGCTGTGGGCCTCGGCAACATCTGGGGGTTTCCAACGCAGGCGGCGTCGAATGGCGGCGCAGCCTTTGTGCTGGTTTACCTCGTGCTTGCTTTTTTGCTGGCTTACCCGGTGCTTATGGCTGAGCTTCTTTTAGGCAGGCACGCCCACGGCAATGCCGTAATAGCGCTAACTCGTATCTCAGAGGGTCCCATCACAAAAGCTCTGGGCGCCTCAACCGGGTTAGTGGGCATCGTTGTCGCGAGTCTGATCTTGAGTTTTTATGCCATTGTAGCGGGCTGGATGCTTGGCTTTACGGCCGCCTACCCTCTATCTGCATTGGGCATGCAAACCTCTGCCGACTGGCTGACGACATTTGCGATACCCCGAAACTTGGCACTCATGGCTATATTCATGTTGATGACCATCGGCATCATATTAGGGGGGGTGCATAATGGTATAGAGCGCTGGTCCACCCGGCTAATGCCTTCACTTATTATCACTATGCTGGCTTTGGGGGCCTATGTACTCACATTAGATGGAGCCATGGAGGGACTTGCGGTTTACTTGCTACCCGACTTCAGCAAAGTGCTTTCTGGCGACTTAGTCTTAGCGGCCCTAGGTAGCGCATTCTTCTCGCTGTCACTAGGCGTTGGCACCATGCTGATCTATGGCTCGTACCTGTCGGATGATGAGCATCTACCTTCCATTGGCGTACAAGTAGCCCTCATCGATGTAGGGCTTGCGGTTCTAGCAGGATTTTTGATTCTTCCCGCGATGTACGTGGCTGCAGCACGAGGCGTTGAAATTTTTGATGCGAGCGGCGCGTTGCTATCGGAGGACACTTTAATCTTCACCGTGCTCCCCGCATTGTTTGCCACTCTGGGAACAGTAGGATCCCTGGTCGCTACTGCGTTTTTCGGTTTGATGAGCATAGCCGCGCTGACCTCTTCTATCTCCATGCTGGAGGTGCCCGTCGCTTTCTTAGTAGAACGTTTTAACTGGTCACGCCGTCGCGCGGCCAGTTTTGCAGGCCTTGCTATTGGCTGCCTTAGTGCAGTCGTCGTAGTGAATTTCAATCAACTATTCGGTCTAGTGGTCAGCTTGAGCACACGCTACGGCCAGCCTCTTCTCGGCGTTATGCTGTGTATCTACGCCGGCTGGGTTTGGCACCGAGATTCTCTGTTACAGGAACTCAAGAAAAACGATCCAGATGCCGACCAGGGGTGGTTCTGGCGTATTTGGCCGTTCTACGTTCGGCTCGTTTGCCCAGTGATTATCGTCATTATCTTTGCAAGGTCCATTGGCTAGCTAGCGGTGCTTGCTGAGCTTTTCAAGCAAGCCGCCCGCAAACAACACACCATAAACACCGCTACCCACCATAAACACAACGGGCACCCAATCGCGAGTTTCAAGGTAAATCCAAGCACTAAATCCAAACATCCCTGCGCTCAAAGTCAGTGCCAGTAACGTGGCTGCAGTGGGTTTCTGGGAGAGTGGCGTCATGGTGTTTTTCGTCAGGATGGCAAACGGTTATCAAAATGGCCGGGCGGACCTCTTAGTTACGGCAAACAAAAATCCGCCGAGCCACACAACACATCAATTAACCGACTGGCGCCAAGGCTTACCCTCACACTTGTTGTAATTCGAGCATGACCGTGTGCAGCCGCGACAAGGCAGGCGAGCCACTTTCGCTACCGAAGTATCCTGAGAACTCACTGAATCCTTCATCGTTTAGCCATCTTGGTTAGCAATGCCTCAAACTCAACTCCACGTTCATCAATTACCGCCTTAAGCGCTTTTTCCATAAGGTAACGAGCTTGATTGGTATAGGTGTAAATACAGGAGTGCACTGCCGCATCCTGCCAGTTTTCTACTGAACACTCGGTACTGTACTCTTCAAATTCCACCAGTGCCTGAACGAGGCGGACAATGTGCCGGGGGCATTCACAGTCGAGTAGACTTTTGAGTTGGCTTGCTGCAATTAACTCGTCATTGTCGTAAGAGCGGGGCTTGGATTTCACAAGTTCTCCAAGATCGAATTCACCCTGAGAGGCGTCTCGTTCAACCACCACTCGGCCCATCTCGTAAGCGAGTCGCGCGGGATCCAAGGGGAACTCCAAAGCGGCTGCTCCGCGTCGACTCAGCTCCTCAAGCCAGCGGTTGTTTGCGAGCCGGTAGGTAACCAAAACCTGTGGCGATCCAAGACGCGTACTCAGCGCTTCTACAGCATTGATTTGTGTCGTAGATAACGACGGACAATCCACCACCAGCATGGCTACAGTATCGTCGCTGTTGACCGTGTCTATGACGTCTGCAAGGGGCTGTCTGACCAGTAATGCACTAACATTGGAGATGCAGCCCTGATGTTCATCCAACCAACCGCACAGTTCGGTGCCAATAAAAATGACGCGAGGCTTGCTTGGGGGCAACTGCTTACTTAGGTGCTTACCCCGCCCTTTCACTAACAACTCCAGTGTTTTGCGCTCCGAGCTGGCGATTTCGCCGATCCGAGCGCCGTCGTGCACTAGCGCCGCAATCAGCTGTAGGTGTTCTAAGTCAGATTGGGTGTACTGACGCCTACCCGAAGGTGATTTGTAGCTGGCACCCAAGCCATAGCGTCGCTCCCAGACCCTGAGAGTATCCGGCTTTAGACCTGTTAACCGCGCGACGGTGCCGATGCCATAGAGAGGACGCGGCTCAAATAACGGTGACGTAACTGCAGGGGCATTCATAGGCCGACTCCCAAGTATTGTCGGTGGTTTGTCCAGAGTTACGCGGCCACACTCGATTCAGATCTGTTTAATTTCCAAATTCGTCCATGTTTTGTCTACAGACAACCTGAACATTGTCCAAAAAAAAGCATCCCAAGCGAGCAACACCTGCGTATCACTTATCAACCAACACCGAGAGATTGGACACACATGGAAACCCTCGACCAGAACGATGATAGAGACCTCGAGCTCATGTTCGCCGAGGCGCGCCGATACCCTTTGCTAACGGCAGAACAAGAGCGGGAAATTGATAGTGAAAAATGGCAGGCTGTCCGCGCTTTGCACCATTTGTTTGCTAGCGATGCGGCACTCACCAGCTACTGCCACAATTTCTTCCAACAGTGCCTAGACAACCCGCCTGAGATCGGTCGATTCGCTAACCGAGAGCAACACTTCGTGCTCAGAAGGGAACTAGCCGCGTATTTTAGTGATGGCGACTACGCCGAGCAGACCAAAGCCGTTGTGAAGTCATTAGTGACAGCAAAAACGGTAAAGACCCGGTGCGCTCGCCTGAGCGACTTGAATCTCCCAGCGAGCCTCACTGTCGGTATGGCCGTGGCTATGCTGCGCCGCTCGGGAGGTCAGTTCCCCGACAGCGTCGCCGACGCCATCGCCACGTGGGAGCGCCAGTGGATACCACCGGTCATGCCTCTCGCACCTGAGCGCGACACGCTCAAGGTGCAACGTACCTATCTCAACGCCTACACGCGGGCGCGAGATGCCCTCGTGATGCACAATCTGCGCTTGGTGTACTCAATTGCGGGTCGTTATAAGGGCCGAGGGGTCTCTTACTTGGACCTTGTTCAGGAGGGCACCCTCGGATTGATACGAGCCGCCGAAAAATTTGAGTTTGAAAAGGGCTTTCGCTTTAGTACCTATTGTTTTAACTGGATTACCCAAGCCGTGCGACGTTACGTTGGTGATGTGGGTACGTTAGTAAGATTCCCCACGCACATCCAAGAGCAAATGGGGAAGCTCTATCGCGAGAAAGCCATTGAGCATGCGCGAACTGGAGTCGAACCCGACGAGGAAACCCTGGCAGCCAAAGTGGGCATGGACGTGGATAAAACCCGGCACTTGTTGCAACTCCGAAATCTTGGGGTATCGCTGGACGCACCTCGGTTTGAAGATGATGAAGGGGCCATGATCGATACCATTGCGGGTGAACCCTATGGCACAACCGAGGGTCATGCAGAGCAAGCGTCACTGCACCGCTTCTTGGCTGAAGCTGTAGATTCGCTGGAAAACTCGGAACGCCGTGTGGTGATTGCACGCTGGGGATTGCACGAGGGCCCTCCCCTCTCTCGTGCAGAGATCGCCGATAGCATGGGGGTCAGTCGCGAATGGGTAAGGCAGCTTGAGCGCTCTGCGCTCAAAAAACTCAAGGGACAAGCAGCCATCCAAGCGGCCTATGACGACTACAACGATGAGTATTCAGATACGGGTAGTTAATCGTTAATGCCGGCCGCTGTGGCCGCTCTGCAACAGTGGTCGTGTGTATCATTTGTTGTTCATGTGCGTTATTTATTTTTAAAGCACCCTGCGGGAGCGAGCAGTGCGTTTAAACGCATTGGACCTTACCTGTGAAAAAAGCATGTAAAACGACCACAGGCATCACACACTGGCCCGCAGTGCTGAGTCCAGGGTTTGGTGGCGGAACTGAAAGCCACTTTCCTCAAGTGCCCTGGGCGCTACCCGCTGACCATTAAGTAGTAACTCATTGGCCATTTCGCCGACCAATAAACGTAGGACTAAATTGGGCACTCCAAGCTCAAACCACACCGGTTTCACACGGCTGGCAATGGCGCAAAACTCCCGGTGGGTGACTGCTTTGGGGGCAACAATATTCACAGGACCCGAGACGCTTCCCTGATCGAGTAGGAATAACATAGCGCTGACCACATCGCTCCGATGAATCCAGCTCAACCACTGACGGCCCGAACCAACCCAACTGCCTACACCCATTTTGAATGAGCGGAGCATTTGAATGAGTGCGCCACCACCATCATCCAGCACCACGCCAAGGCGCATCAGCACAACTCTCGTATGCTCAGATTTGGCAGAATTTGCCGCCTGTTCCCAATCCTGACAAAGCTCAGCTGCGAAGCCAGAACCCGCGCCATTTTGCTCAGTAAACACCGCAGACGCATCGCTCCCATAGTAACCAATAGCACTACCACTCAATAACACACCGATCGGTGTTGATTGCGCATTCATCCACTGCACTAAACGTTCAGTTGTAGCAATTCGGCTGGTCTGCAGAACCTTTTTGTAACGCGCGGACCAGCGTTTGTCCGCCAACGAAGCACCGGCAAGATTGATCACAGCATCGACCGTTTTGCTGATGTCATCGAGCGAAGTAACGTAGTCCACACCTAGTGCTGACCCTTTGGCGCGCCGACTCAAAATGGTAACGGTGTCACCACGAGCGACTAGAGCTGGCACGAGTGCTGATCCAATAAATCCCGTGCCGCCAGTGACTAGAATATGCATGTCTCTACCCTTCAATTTGTCGCGTCACCTAGGCTAAGTGCTAACAACTGTCACTTTGCCCGCATGGTCAACCGCTCTCAGCTTTTCTACGTATAGGAACCATGAACAGACCGATGGAAAAGCTCGTTATATCCTTGAGTCAGCATAGGCGCATTGCCGTGCTCACAGGGGCTGGTATCAGTGCTCGATCGGGCATACCTACTTATCGTGATGCCAGTGGTCGATGGCTTCGCACCCAACCCATACAACACAGTGAATTCATTCATTCTGCTCTTCGCCGACAGCGGTATTGGGGCAGATCTATGGTCGGTTGGCCTGGCGTACGAGATGCCAAACCTAACGATGTGCACTTGGCTTTAACCCGACTTGAGGCGTGTGGCGTACTGGAGCTCATCATCACGCAAAATGTCGATCGTTTGCATCAGCGCGCTGGCAGTCAGAATGTCATCGATTTGCATGGTCGGCTTGATCGGGTACTGTGCCTCGATTGCGGCGCAGGCTACCCGCGAGAAGAGATCCAACACAAACTTGAGCGGAGTAACCCTCACTACGGTGCGTTTTCCGCAGACATTCAACCCGACGGTGATGCAGATCTTAGCGACGAGCAAGTAGCCACAATCAAGGTTATTGACTGCGAGGCCTGCGGTGGACTGCTTATGCCCGATGTTGTGTTCTTTGGGGGTTCCATACCGCGCCCCCGAGTGGAGGCTTGCCAAAAAGCGCTCGATAATGCCGATGCCTTACTTGTTATCGGTAGCTCGCTGCAGGTGTACTCGGGGTACCGTTTTTGCAAACAAGCGCGTCAAAATGGGCTACCGCTGTACATCGTCAACCAAGGCCTTACTCGCGCCGACGAGCTCGCCACGCTAAAAATTTCCGACAGCGCCCTCGACCATTTTATTAACGCCGTTGATCACCTCTGTGCCAACCACCAACAGGAAACCGCATGTCAGACCCCGTAATATTTTGGTATCGCCATGATTTAAGAACCCATGACCTCCCGGGTCTACAAGCAGCTGCACGATCGGGAGCCGTCATCCCCGTCTTTATCTTTGATGACATGCTAGGGGGAGAATGGTCATTAGGAGGCGCGAGTAAATGGTGGCTACACCATAGCTTAAAAACACTAAACAGCCATCTAAAAAAGCTTGGCGGTAAGTTGATCTTGCGCCAAGGAGAGACGGTCGCCGAGCTCAAAGCATTGATTGAGGAAACCGGGGCACGACAACTTTTTGCGAGTCGCCAATACCAACCCTGGTCAGACGGTCTTGAGCGAGCCGTACGTGAGATGGCTGACAGCGCGGACATCGACTTTAAACGCTACCCCGGAACCCTACTCTTCGAACCGGGCAGCGTTACCACTGGGGCCGGCACCCCCTACAAGGTATTTACGCCGTTTTGGCGGGCCTGCCTACGAGGACCATCCCCGGACATGCCAAAGTCCATAGAGGCTATTAACTTTCATGCCGAGACGCCGCTGTCGATGGTACTTGAAGATCTCGCGTTACTACCCAGCCAACCGAATTGGGCAGCTGGATGGGAAACACTCTGGCAGCCGGGAGAAGACGGCGCTCAAACTGTGTTGGCACATTTTCTGAACACACGAGTTCAACACTACGGTGAAGGTCGTGATACCCCTGGCCAAACCAACACCTCCCGCTTGTCGCCCTACCTAAAATTTGGCGAGATATCGCCAAGACAGGTGTGGTGGGCTACCCAGCAACACCGTGAGAAACACCCCGAAAAAAGTGATGCCATTGATAAATTTCTCAGCGAAATTGGCTGGCGGGAGTTTTGCAATCACCTGTTATCGCTCTTCCCCGCAATGCCTGACAAACCCTTCAATGCAAAATTTGAGGCGTTTCCGTGGGAGGGCGGCAATCCAACACTCATTGCCTGGCAACGGGGTCAAACTGGCTACCCAATCGTCGATGCGGGTATGCGTGAGCTGTGGCAAACCGGTTTCATGCATAATCGTGTACGAATGGTAGTCGCCTCATTTCTGACTAAACATCTTCTTACTCACTGGCGCGAGGGAGAGCGGTGGTTTTGGGATACGCTGCTCGATGCTGATTTAGCGTCTAATGCCTGCAGCTGGCAATGGGTCGGTGGCTCAGGTGCTGATGCGTCGCCTTATTTCAGGATTTTCAACCCAGTTGCTCAGGGCGAAAAATTCGATAAAGACGGCAGTTATACCCGCCGCTGGGTACCCGAGCTGGCCCAATTACCCAGCAAGTTTCTTCATAAGCCGTGGGAGGCCCCCGAACTCACCTTACAAGCAGCGGGTGTAACCTTGGGAGAAACCTATCCCCGTCCCATTGTCGATCACAAGACTGCCCGAGAATCAGCTCTAGCGGCCTACGCTACGCTCAAAGATTCCTCAGCCAACACCAGTCAGTAACAATCATTAGAGGTTATGTGTCTGAGTATAGGTCTGTATGAGGGCGCGGTTCAGTCATCAAAAATGGCAACCGCGCGCGTCCAGCCCGCCGAACCGCCACGAATTTTGTGGGGGAAGCAACTAATAATAAAACCCGTGTCGGGTAGCGCCTCTAGGTTGTGCATTTTTTCAAGGTGACAGTAACCAATATCTCGACCGGCTTTGTGTCCTTCCCAGATCAGGCTAGCATCTCCCGAGGCCGCAAACCGCTGAGCGGTATGGATAAAGGGAGCGTCCCAGCTCCACGCGTCTGTGCCCGTTACCCGCACGCCTCGCTCAAGTAAATACAAAGTAGCCTCGTAGCCCATGCCACAGCCGCGGCTGACATAATCTGGCTGACCATATGCCCCACCCGCGGCCGTGTTCACCACGACGATTTCCAGAGGTGAAAGCTCATGCCCTATACGCAAAAGCTCGGTTTCCACATCGCTTGCCGTGACCACATAACCGTCAGGTCGATCGCGAAAATCCAGTTTCACACCCGGCTGAAAACACCATTCAAGCGGGACCTCGTCAATGGTGATCGCGCGTTCTTTACCGGACAACTTTTCATTCATGGTGCTGTGAAAGTGATAGGGGGCGTCTAAGTGTGTACCGTTATGGGTACATAGCTGCACAAATTCGATAGCCCAACCCTCGCCGTCGGGCAAATCATCAGCCGACAACCCCTCAAAAAATTGCGTAACCTGCTCTGCCCCCTGATCGTGACGGATGTAGTCAATCTTGGGCTGCATGGCAGGAGGGTCACTGACGACGTCATTTTCCAGATAAATCGACAAATCAACAAAACGGCGCATCACATTACCTTGTCACGTTATTATGGCGTTATCGAAGATTAACGCTTTCGAGCAAATAGAGAAACGCGGTATGAGTTTTAAAACAGGTCTAATTTTATCGGGCGGTGGCGCCCGCGCCGCCTATCAAGTGGGTGTGCTTCAGGCGCTCGCCGAGATACTTCCAAAAAATACGCGTCAGCCCTTCCCTATTATCACTGGCACCTCTGCAGGAGCGCTCAACGCCCTTGGACTTGCCGGGCGACCGGGGACCTTTCGCTACAGAACCCAAGCTTTGAGCACCATATGGTCATCGCTAGAGAGTGCAGCCATTTACCGGACCAGCGGATTTGCGGTCACACGCAATGCGCTAAAAATCGCCTGGTCCATGTTAGGCGGACAATCCAACCATATAACGCCACTCGCTCTGTTAGACAATCAGCCCCTACGCGAATTGCTGGCTGAAGCCATTCAATTCACACACATTGAACGCGCTGTTACCGGCGGCGAGCTCGAGGCTATTGGGCTTACCGCCATGAACTACAGCAATGGTCACTCAACGACGTTTTATCAAGGGCAGGCCCACATTGCACCCTGGTCACGCGCGCGCAGACATAGCGTGGCGTGCAAGCTGGGAGTGGAGCACCTTCTCGCTTCATCAGCCCTACCAACGCTGTTTCCCGCCACCCGCATTGGTCAACATTACTTTGGTGATGGTGCGCTTCGACAATCTCGCCCATTGAGTGCCGCCATACACCTGGGTGCCGACCGACTTTTTATTGTTGGCGTCAGTGACCAAATGAACCAGCCCTCGCTGGTGGATGGTCACCCACTACCACCACCTACCATCACTCAGGTTCTTGGACAGATGTTAAATGGTGTCTTTTTGGACTCGATTGATGCCGATCTCGAAACGCTCCATCGTGTAAACGCACTTCTAAGCGATCGATCCAACCGAGAACTTAGTCGCCCGGGCATTGACGGCATGCGGTTGATCGACTCGCTCATTATCTCGCCGTCACAGTCACTGTCTGAAATTGCCCGGGAATATGTGAATGAGTTACCCCGGGCAACTCGCCGTTTTCTGAATGTAACCCGCTCTATTCGAGATAATGGATCGGGTGGGGCTTTGAGTTATATCTTGTTCGAGCCAGGCTATTGTCAGCACCTGCTACGTCTTGGCTACGATGATGCCATGGCGCAGCGCGAGCGAATTAGCGCTTTTTTTGACCTTGGCGCGAGTCCGAGTGATCAACAGATTCAGCATTGGAGCGCGCAGCACGGGCCAGTGGTGCGTAAACCGCTTAATCCCATTCAACGTCGGTGGTATCAATTGATTGGCAAATCCATACGCAGACTGTAACTTTCGCTCTGCAGAATCGTTACAGGAATTATTTATGCGTGGTGTAACAACACTTATCAGTTTGGCGATGGCAGCCTCGGCAGCAATAGCCGAGCCGTTTCCATCGACCTATAAACCACTCCCCAGCAATCCAACGGTCTTTACTGGAGCCACAATCCTCACCGGCGATGGCAACAGAATTGACGGAGGCAATTTACTGGTTGCCAACGGCATTATTGGCTGGGTGGGCACGGGCGAAATCCCTGACAACGCACTAATGATTGATGCCAGTGGCAAGTGGATTACCCCCGGCATTATTGACGTCCACTCGCACCTTGGCGTGTACCCGAGTCCAGACGTTAGAGCGCATTCCGACGGTAATGAAGCGACCGCTCCAGTGACTGCAGAAGTCTGGGCAGAACACAGTGTCTGGCCACAGGACCCCGGTTTCACGCGAGCCTTAGCGGGCGGTATAACCACCCTACAAATTCTGCCGGGCTCGGCCAATTTGTTTGGCGGCCGCGGCGTCACATTGAAAAATGTACCCGCAACTACCTATCAAGCCATGAAGTTCCCCGGTGCACCGCATGGTCTAAAAATGGCGTGTGGTGAGAACCCAAAACGCGTGTACGGTAGTCGTAGCAAAGCGCCCTCCACACGCATGGGTAACGTTGCTGCCTATCGTACTGCCTGGATTAAAGCGCAAAACTACATCGATGAATGGGCGGCCTTTGAGGCCAGTGAAAAAGATGACAAGAAGCCCCCCAAGCGCGACCTCGAGTTAGAGACACTCGCCGGCGCGCTCAAAGGTGAGATTTTGGTTCACATGCACTGTTACCGCGCCGACGAAATGATGACCGTTCTGGATATGGCTGAGGAATTTGGCTACCGAGTTGGCACCTTCCACCACGGCGTGGAGGCCTACAAAATAGCGGATGAGCTTGCGGCTAATGGTGTCTGCGGGGCTCTTTGGGCCGATTGGTGGGGCTTCAAGATGGAAGCCTACGACGGCATTCAAGAAAACATAGCGTTGGTTGATAGACCCGAGGGCAGTTGCTCTATTGTCCACTCTGACTCCGACGAGGGTATCCAACGCCTTAATCAGGAAGCCGCCAAAGCGATGGCCAAAGGTAACGCTGCAGGGCTATCGATTACACCCGAACACGCTATACGCTGGATCACTGCCAATGCCGCCAAGTCACTCGGCATTGATGACAAAACGGGCACGCTCTCCGCGGGCAAGATGGCAGATATCGTCATATGGAATCAAAACCCCTTCAGTGTCTATGCCAAGGCCGATCAGGTGTATGTGGATGGTGCGCTTATTTTTGATCGCGGTAACAAAGCAATGCAGCCGGTGACGGACTTTGAGCTTGGCCAACTTTTGGAGGTATCACCATGAGGCGCACTGTCACGGCAATCGTTTTAGGTCTTGTTACAGCTGTCGTTAGTGCCCAAGATCTCGTTATCACCAATGCGACACTGTACACAGGCGATGATACCAACGTCATCGAAAACGCAGACATCATCATAGAGAACGGTCGAATCAAGCGAATTGGTCAAGACCTAGCGGTGCCTGAGGGTGTAGAAGTCATCGACGCCAATCAACAACCAGTAACACCCGCGTTTTTCGCGGGTGCGACAGTCTCGGGTCTGGTCGAAGTTTCGGCCGTGTCAGAGTCTGCCGACAGCGATTACGAGGCTCTGTATACCGAGCTGATGCACCCTGAATTTGATGTTCGAATGGCGTACAACCCGCACAGCAGCCTCATTAGGATTACCCGAATCGAAGGCTTCAGTTACGCACTGCTAACCGCAACGTCTGGCGATCGTAGTATATCCGGTCAAGGTGGGTTGGTTCGTTTAGATGGTGGTTATGACAGTTTTGAAGGCAAGCCCGCTTTATTTGTTGATCTGAGCGGCTACTCTGCAGATAACGTTGGCGGCTCTCGGGCAGCTCATTGGATGTTACTAGGACAAGCGTTTGATGAATTAGAGCGTGGTGCAGAACTAGAGCTGCTCAGCCCGAGAGGCCGAACAGCGCTGCGGGATGTTGCCAACGATGGCATTATCGTCTTCAACGTCAATCGCGCTACCGACATTATGCAGGTGATCAAATTTGCCAAAGCCCATAGTGTACAAGCGGTAATTCATGGCGGTCGCGAAGCTTGGATCGTTGCGGATGCGCTCGCTGAGGCAAGCATCCCGGTTATGCTCAATGCCCTCGACAATTTGCCTGCCAATTTCGACTCCCTTGGCTCACGCCTCGACAATGCGGCGCTACTAAACGCGGCGGGTGTCACCGTGATGTTTAGTAGTGGAGAGACTCACAACGCCCGAAAAGTGAGGCAGCTAGCCGGTAATGCTGTAGCAAACGGCATGCCCAAGCAAGCAGCTATTAAAGCTATGACAACCACACCTGCACGCATTTTTGGCGGCCGAGAGCGAAGTGCCAGCGAGGGAAAAGTAGCCGATTTAGTTCTCTGGACGGGTGACCCCCTAGACGTCGCGAGCGTTGCGCAACAAGTCGTCATCAACGGCAAACCTGACCCAATGATAAGCCGTCAAACGCTGTTGCGAGATCGCTACATGGATCGATCACCATTACCGCGCGCTTACAGCATACCCGACTAGATACTGACAGACCCTCGCTCTGGGTAACGCTGATTCGACCGGCGTTACCCAAAGCTGCTATAACAATAGTCAGCCAACAACTACAGTATAAGCAAACTGGCCTGAGCAGCCTACACACGCTAACCCCTCTCTAAAGAACATAGGTGCCCACATGGAACAGTTTATCGACCCCAGTCCCGAAAACTTTGCGCATTTCAAAAGTCTTGATCGATCAACGCCCATTCTTATGTTGAACATGATTCGATTTCGCGAGCAAGCCGACTACCCTGCCGATCATCCAAATAACAATAGCAACATAACTGGCGCCCAAGCCTACAGTGCCTATGGAGAACACAGCGGCCCGGTATTTTCGCGTGTGGGTGGTCAAATTGTCTGGCGCGGAATTTTTGAAGGTATTGTCATTGGCCCCAGTGACGAGTATTGGGATACCGTTTTTATTGCACGCTACCCAAATGCCCACGCATTTCTTGAGATGGTTAAAGACCCAAACTACGCTAAAGCGGTCATTCACCGACAGGCGGCGGTGGCTACCTCAAGACTCATACGCTTTGCAGAGTCAAGTTCTGCCAGTGCATTGTTTAGCGACTAATCAATAACGCGCTTGCAGGAGCTCACCGTTAACTTGGGTCTGATTACGCCATAAGGACCCGACTTTGGTCATAAACAGCATTTGACAGAGCAAGGTAAACAGGTATGTCGAGAGTACTTGGTAATCGTACAGCCACCAACACTACTCACATTGTGCTCGCGCTGCTCGCCTTCGTTAATCAGCTAACTCACGCGGATGTGGGGGATGCGGCGGAATCTGAAATTCTGCCGCACCCCGCGCCAATCTTTAAAGGAGACCTTAACCCTCGGGCAAGCGACTCAACACCTTACACCTTGCCACCCGCCCCCACGGCGCCGGCCAATACACCCAATATATTATTAATCATGACGGATGACGTGGGATTTGGTGCGGCGAGTGCATTTGGCGGCCCTATTGCTACCCCAAACCTCGAGCGATTAGCGAACCAAGGGTTGATGTACAACCGATTCCATACCACGGGCGTTTGCTCTCCCAGTAGAGCCTCGTTACTCACTGGGCGAAACCATCACGCTGTTGGGGCCGGCCATCATCCAGAAATGGCTTCGCCTTACCCGGGTTACACCGGCGTCATACCTAAAAGCGCCGCCTCTATTGCGCGTATTCTGCGTGATAACGGTTACAACACAGCAATGTTTGGTAAAGATCATAATATTCCCCTTGAGCACCGCTCGCCCATGGGACCGTTCAATCATTGGCCAACAAACCGTGGCTTCGAATTTTTCTATGGTTTTTTAAATGGCGATGTCGATCAATTCAATCCTGTGCTCTATCGAGGCACGCAATTGATTGACGGCCGAGACAGAGATGACGACTACATCCTAGATCGCGATCTTGTTAACCAGACCATTGCATGGCTACATAAACAGCAGGCGAATTCACCGGAAAAGCCTTTTTTTATCTATCAGGCCTTGGGTTCAGCACATGCGCCTCAGCAGGCTCCTGACAAATGGATCGAAAAGTTCGCCGGTCATTTTGACCACGGGTGGAACCACGAAAGACAGTTGACACTCAATCGACAAATAGCCTCAGGAATAGTACCGCCGGGCACCCAGCTGACACCGTGGCCAGACAACCTGCCCAAGTGGACTTCGCTGTCAGAAAAAGAGCAACAAATTAATGCCCGCTTTATGGAGGTTTATGCGGCGATGCTGTCCTTTCAGGATGACCAATTCGGTCGTATTGTGGACGAGCTTGAACGCATGGGAATTGCCGAGAATACATTGATCATTTTTATCCAAGGCGACAATGGCGCCGCTACGGGTAACGGACCTTACGGGTCTATAAACGAACTTCCCGATATGAGTCGCCCATCAGATGAGCCCCAGTACGACATAAATTGGCTTGCCGAAAACCTAGCTATCATGGGGGGACCGCTAACCTATCAAGCAATCCCCGCTGGTTGGTCTGTTGCGCTAAACACGCCGTTTCCATGGTTCAAGCGGTTAGCGTCTCATTTAGGTGCAGTACGAAATGGGCTCATTATATCTTGGCCTGCAAGGGTAAAAGCAGCTGGACTGCGAGAGCAATATCATCATATCGTCGATATTTTTCCATCGATACTTGAGGCCGCAGATATCACGCCTCCTACGAAAGTGGACGGTGTACAGCAGCAAGCGATAGACGGCGTTAGCATGCTTTACAGCTTTAACGAGCAAGACATAGCCTCCCCTCGAACCACCCAGTACTACGAAATCAGTGGCAACTACGCCATTTACCATAATGGATGGCTGGCCGCTGTTTCACCTGAAGTTATGCCTTGGGATAGGAAAAAAGTAAAAACAAAACACCCAGCCGACTACACATGGGAACTTTACAATCTCAATGATGATTTTAATCAGGCCAAAGATCTCGCCGAGCAATACCCTGCCCGATTAGAGACTATGAAAGCGACGTTTGATACCGAAGCCCGAAGGAACCAAGTGTATCCACTTCAAAATACCGGCGGTCGTGAACGAGCGGCGGCAAGAGGCGTATTCGCATCAAAAAAAAATGAGCTCAATTTTTGGGGTAAAAATGTTCAAGTTGGGGAGTGGTCGGCACCCAACATTTTTCGACAATCGTTTAGTATCGACGCTCAAATTAACCTACCTGAAACCGGAGGCAGTGGGGTAATTTTTGCCGCGGGCAGCCACTTTGGCGGCTGGAGCTTCTACCTGGTTGAAGGTAAGCCTGTACTTGCAGCTGCCCACTCACCCGTGCTGGATGGCATACAACGGGTTGCGTCAGGTGTTGCGTTAACAGCAGGGCCACATCATCTCACTTGCGATGTTAATTTCTCAGGCCCCGGTGCAAACATCACCATAGTCGCTGATGGCCGACAGATCGCTACGGGGCGTATTAGCCAACGACCACCTAGAATAGCGGGTCAAGGCGAAACCTACGATGCGGGTAAAGACAGTAATGCGTCCGTATCACCGGACTATCGCGATGAAGGTATATTTAACGGCGATATATTAAAGGTCACTTTAAGTATCCAATAGGAGCGTTGAAGGCCTGTCCGAGCTCATGTTTTTCGCTACGCGCACAGGCATGCGCCGTATCTGAAATAATCGAGGAGAAACACCATGGATTTTTCCTATGATCCCATCGCGCTACCGACTCGACCTACGCTCACAGACAAAGAAGGCCTATCTCGATGCCAGCAGTTCTGCAAGGAAATCAGCAGCCGGCGTACTGTTCGTCACTTCTCTAATCGTCCCATCGACCAAGGGATAATAGCAACAGCTGTACGCTGTGCTGCCTCTGCACCCTCAGGCGCCAACCATCAGCCTTGGCATTTTGTCTGCATCAGCAACCCTGATACGAAGCGCCTCATTCGCCTTGCCGCGGAAGATGAAGAACGCGCCTTCTATGCCGGCAAAGGGGGCAATACATGGCTAGAAGATTTACAACCACTAGGCACAGACGCGCAAAAGCCTTTCTTGGAAACAGCACCCTGGCTCATTGCGGTTTTTGCTGAACGCTATGGTCTTGATAACAAGGGTAATAAAACTAAAAACTATTACATCTCTGAGTCTGTGGGTATCGCCACAGGCATTCTAATTACCGCGCTGCATACGGCGGGGCTTGCCACGCTGACACACACACCAAGCCCCATGAGATTTCTGAATCAAATTCTACAACGACCAACAAGAGAGCGGCCCTTTGTACTTCTGGTCGTTGGCCATGCCGCAGCGGATGCGCAAGTGCCTAGAGCCGCCACAATTAAGAAACCTTTTGACGATGTAACCACCTTTTTTAAATGAAGACACAACGCAGGTGTTAGTCAACCGCCACTTCAATCATCGAACCATTAATCCGCACGGGAAACGTCTTTACCGGAACGCGACTCAAGGTACCCACCGGTTCTCCTGTCTCCAAATTAAAGCGCAAACCATAAAGTGGACAGGCGATATGACAATTTCGAATACGGCCGCCTTCAAGCTCGGTTGCCTGATGGGTACACTGATTTTCGATGGCATAGAACGCGCCTTTAGCATTGCAGATTAGCACATTGATGCCATTCAACTTGACGCCGCGTGAGGTATTGGCGGCCAGCGTATCGACAGGAAAAACAGCTTGGAATTGTCCATGAACCCACCTTGGTTGCGGGTTAACTTATGTGGAGCGATGAATATTCGCGCCGATTTAATATAATAGTGCAGATAAGCATCTAAGTAATGAAGACAACGCTATCAATATAAATCTCCTATCGATAGTTGGTAGAGCCAGACATTGATCATTGCAAGAGAGAGCTATCTAGGTATGCTCCTTATTAACGAATAAGCGTAAGAGAAGGTACATGATGGCGCAGACAATTTACTATGATCCGTATGACAGAAGCATCGCGGAGAGACCTTACGAACTCTATTCGTGAATGCGCGACGAAGCGCCATTGTATTACAACGAGGCGTATGATTTTTTTACGTGACGCGGCACTCCGATGTTAAAGCAGGGTTAGCCAATCACCAATCATTTAGCTCTGCACGAGGCGATATCCTTGAGATGATCAAACAGGATGCGCCCATGCCTCCAGGCACCTTTATTTGCGAAGACCCTCCAATGCATTCGGTTCATCGAGCAATCGTTCAGCGCATCAATCAGGAAATGACCCCATGTGATCGCGACGGCACGGTGGAAGATATTGCCAATACGGTATTTTTTCTGGCCTCTGATGAAGGCAGTTACATCAATGGCCAGAGCATTGCTCTGGACGGCGGTTGGAGCACCACCAAGTTCTTGTGCGAGGACGCGATGATGGCAGAGCGAGTTTAGTGCTCAGTAGTGAATGCGCTTATCGGGCAGTACTATCAATCGCACCACCATTGAAACTTAAAATGGAGGCTCGGGTCGGAATCGAACCGGCGTAGACGGATTTGCAATCCGCTGCATCACCACTCTGCCACCGAGCCATTTGGGAGAAACGCTTTATAAATAAAGCCACGCATAACCGTCGCACGGGTGAGGTTCGACGGAGGCGCGAGTATACACACAACGCCGTTTCACTGCCAATTGCTAATGCCCTCAAAAATCCCCGCGCATGGGTCGCTGGTCCATTGGTACAACAAGTCGAGTAAGCATAATTGAAGGTTAACGCTTGGAGAGACTGGAGCGGGAAACGAGGTTCGAACTCGCGACCTCAACCTTGGCAAGGTTGCGCTCTACCAACTGAGCTATTCCCGC
>Ga0181558_10000480_pt1 | contig 37083 bp, 36 predicted proteins | sample 011ome_22_FD_133754 | JGI IMG/M metagenome (GOLD analysis project Ga0181558, IMG submission 133754) | Coastal salt marsh microbial communities from the Groves Creek Marsh, Skidaway Island, Georgia - 011507BT metaG (megahit assembly) | ecosystem: Environmental > Aquatic > Marine > Intertidal... | reverse complement strand
TTACGCGTAGTGGGACATAAAAGTACCGCACTGGCAGCACAAAACTTTATGATGAGTATGGCGGCTCAAGGTTACGATACCTGTCCTATGGAAGGCTTTGATTCTCAAAGACTCAAAAAGATTATTGGTCTTCCTAAAAAAGCGCAAATCAGTATGGTAATTGGTTGCGGAATCCGAAAACCCGACGGAATTTACGGTAAACGTTTTCGTATTCCTTTTAAGGAAGTGTATCGAGAATTGTAGCTCATTTTTGAGTATATGTACTGGTAAAAGACTTAACACACCCCTTTATCCCCTCTTGATAGAGGGGAAAATTCATTGTTCGAATAAAGTAAACCGTAGCGCACCTTTTGTCAATGGGATATCCTGAATGAGGTTTGCTGTTACACACCCCTAAATCCCCTCTTGTTAGAGGGGACTTTTTGTGTCGCTTTCCTTAAATTAATTTAGTAAATAGATTTCAACATTTTCTGACTTATAATTCCCTTTTTTTTAAAAATTCCCCACTTTTTATTCCTCAAGCTTTTGAACAGTTTGGGTTGTGATTAACTTGAGGCATTTAAAGCTTTATAGTGTCGTGTCTCGAATCTTGACCTTCTTAATTTTTGGATACTTATTCAGTACCTACTCCTATGGGCAATGTAGTCCAAGTGTTTATATTGTGGATAGTGATGGAGACACCTACATGGCAAAGTTCCAAAATCTGAGTTTAAAGAATAAATACTATTTTGAGATAGTAAAACTAAGGCTTGCCCAAGCTTACCAAAAAAATAATAAATGAACCTACACTCCACAAAACCAAAAAAACTTCGCTTAAAACCGCTAAAACAGGATAAAGCTAGACTTCAAGTTACAGTTTCTGAGTTAAAATGTAAGTACTGTGGCAAAGACTGCATCAAAAACGGTAAGGAAAAAAACGGACAACAGCGGTTTAAATGTAAACATTGTAATAAAAGCCAGCAGGCAAACTACATTTACCATGCCTATGATCAGGATTTAAACAACAACATCATTGCCCTTACCAAAGAGGGAGTGGGTATTCGCAGTACAGCACGTTTATTGGGAATTTCACCCACTACGTTAATTGATAGAATCAAGAAAATTGCTGCTGAAATTAAAGAACCTGTGCTGGTAAAAGGTAAAACCTATGAAGTAGATGAGCTTCGGACTTTTGTTAAAAAAAAGGAAGGTTGATTTGGGTGGTCAGTGCTTATTGTAAAGAAACTCAAAGTATTGTTCGAATTAATGTAGGCAAGCGCAGCAACAAAACCTTAAATAGAGTGTTGATTTCACTAAAATTGTCTGAGGCTAAAAAAATTTATACCGATAAATTAAAAAACTACAAATTCTTAATCACTAAAAAAGTCCATCGTACGAAGCAATATGCAACTAATCATATTGAACGAATTCATTTAAATTATCGCACTCACCTCAAACGCCTAAACCGAAGAAGTATTTGTTTTAGTCGGTCTGTAGTAATGCTTTTAGCTGTGTTAAAAATCTATTTGTGGGGATAAAATGGGTTTTGTAATTTAAAGTTCCCAAATCACCTTACTTAAACCTATGAAAACAACTTTTATTTGCTTGGTATTTTTACTAATCGCTCCTTCGATATGGGGTCAAACTCTGGTACGTAAAAACTGGCGTTACCAATTAGAAGACAAGCCCTTAAGCTATAAAGAAGTAAAACAACTTTATAAAAGTGTTCCACAAGCACTTCAACAGCATAAAAAAGCTCAACTTCAGTTTGGAATATCGTCCGGGTTACTCCTTGTAGGTGGAGCCTATACTGGAGGGCGGATTGGTCACTTGACCGCCACAGGAGAATTGGAATTTAAACAAGCTGGAATTGGTTTAGGGATCCTCGCCCTGGGCTTTGCCTCCTCTATCGGACTCAATAAAAAATTTGATCGTGCTGTAACTCTGTACAATCAACGAAAAGCAAAAAAAACCAGTTTTAAATGGGAGCCCAGTCAACAAGGTATAGGTATAAAGGTTTCGTTTTAAACTAAAAATCCAGCAACTGCTACCCACCGTTATAATCCACTTATCCGTACTTTTAGCAAAAATTAAAACGGATGAATCTACTTTCGGTAGAAGGAATTTCCAAAGCGTATGGGGAACGAATAATTTTTGAGCCACTATCCTTTGGAATGAATAAAGGCCAAAAAATTGCGTTGATAGCAAAAAACGGAAGTGGAAAGACTAGCATTTTAAAAATCATTGCCCAGCAGGACACTCCCGACCAAGGTTTAGTCAATTTCCGCAAGGGAACCCAAGTGTCTTATCTTCCGCAAGATCCCGTTTTAGACCCCAATAAAACGGTAGAAGAAATTATTTTGGCTTCAGGAAACCAAACCCTGGAAGTTATCGCTGCTTACGAAAAAGCATTGCAAAATCCCGAGGATGCTGAATCCTATCAAAAGGCATTTGAAGCCATGGATCAACACCAGGCTTGGGATTTTGAAACCCAATACAAACAATTGCTGAGTAAACTTAAGCTAGATGATCTAACGCTGAAAGCAGCTGCCCTATCCGGTGGACAAAAAAAGCGACTTGCCCTTTGCAGTGCGCTACTCGAAAAACCAGATTTACTCATCTTGGACGAACCAACCAACCACCTGGACTTGGAGATGATCGAATGGCTGGAGGCGTATTTTATCAAAGAAAAACTAACACTATTGATGGTTACCCACGACCGCTATTTTCTAGAACGTGTTTGTAATGAAATAATAGAATTGGATGAAGGAGTTTTGTTTAGCTATAAAGGAAGCTATTCCTATTTCCTAGAAAAACGCGCAGCTGGAATGGAACAACTCGATACAGAAGCCCATAAAACTAAACGCCATTTTACAAAAGAATTGGAATGGATGCGCCGTCAACCCAAAGCCAGAACTACAAAGTCCAAATCCAGAATCGACGATTTTAATACCATCAAAGCCAAAGCACAAATACGAAGAAACGAACACAAGGTGCAACTAGAAATCAATATGGAACGTTTAGGTTCTAAAATGATCGAAATGTATCGAGTAACCAAGACTTTTGGAAACAAGGTGATTCTCCAAGGTTTTGACTACAACTTTCAGCGCAATGATCGGATTGGGATCATCGGCAACAATGGAACAGGTAAATCTACCTTTCTCAAATTACTGACCGATACGATAAAACCTGATAGTGGAAAAATTATCAGAGGAGAGACCCTTAAGTTTGGCTATTATACACAGGAAGGAATTGAGATCAAATCCGGTCAAAAGGTCATCGAAGTGATCCAAGAATTTGGGGAATTTATCCCGCTTAAAAAAGGACGCAAAATCTCCGCTCAACAATTACTCGAGCGCTTTTTATTTGACCGTAAAAAACAATACGACTTTGTGGAAAAACTCAGCGGAGGCGAACGAAAAAGACTCTATCTGTGTACCGTTCTCATTCAAAATCCAAACTTCCTAATCTTGGATGAACCCACCAACGATTTGGATATTGTAACCCTCAATGTGCTGGAAAATTTCCTGCTGGACTTTCCCGGTTGTTTGATCGTAGTCTCCCACGACCGCTATTTTATGGATAAGATTGTGGACCATCTTTTTGTTTTTCGTGGAGAGGGAAAAATCGAAGATTTTCCAGGAAATTATTCTGACTTTAGAGCTTATGAAGGTTTAGAAAATACGGCAGTAAGCTCGAAGAAAAAACCCAAGACCGAATGGAAAAATACAGCGGATGACAGCAACGAAAACAAAGCTTCCTATGAGGACCAAAGGATATTAAAAAAATTGGAAAAAGAAATTGCCTCCCTTGAATCCAAAAAAGAAAACCTTCAAAATCAGTTTACTGACGAAACCCTATCCCCGGATGAGATCAAAGCACTTTCAATAGAATTAAAAACCCTAGAGGAAACTCTTGAAGAGAAAACTGATGAATGGTTAAATCGCTCTATTTAAATAGATAAATTTTTACTCCTCACTACAATCATTTTTTAAATTAATTTGGTTTATAATATAAACTACTTTATATTTTAATAACCCAAACTCTTACTTATGAAAACAAAAGAATTTACACCAGAACACAGTTTTGAATTGATCAATCAAGTCATTAATCAAGCTAAAAATCGTTTTGAAGAAAACGGTTTTGCCTTTATTTTATGGGGAGCACTTATTGCTTTCTGATGTCTTAGTCAAGCCTATTTACTCCATATCGGACTGGGAAAGCAAAGTTGGTATCCCTATTTAATTATGCCTTTAGCTAGTATCTATACCATCTACTATTACGCCAAAAAGGAGGCTTATAAACACAACCCTCTTAAACTGGTCTCCTCACGATTATGGTTGTTTACAGGAGTCAATATAATGCTTGTGGCTTTTGGATTTTCTAGTGCATTGCAAGACCACCTCACTCCTATCATTCTCCTTCTTTTAGGAATTGCTACAGCCGTTGCAGGGAGTTTTATTCACAGTAGAATGCTCTTGTTTAGTGGGATTGTTTTAAATCTAAGCGCCTATGCAGCCTTTTTTGTTCCATGGAAACAACACCCTCTATTAATGGGGATGGTTTCCTTGGTTGCTTTTTTGCTTCCCGGTCTATTATTACACTACAAACACAAAAGACAACATGTATAAAAACCTAGACCCCTTACTGCACGCTCCTCTGCGTTTGGCAATCGTTTCCCATTTGATGGCGCATCCTCAGGTAAGTTTTACAGCCCTTAAAAAATACACAGAGGCCAGTTCTGGAAATTTAAGCGTAGAGCTAAAAAAACTGGAAGAAGCGCAGTATCTTCGCATACAAAAAAGCTTTTTGGACAATTATCCACATACCCAAGTTTCGCTTACAAATCATGGGATAAAGGCGTTTGAAAACTACGTTAAAAACCTAAAAAAATACCTATGAATGGACTGATCAATCATTCCCTTTACAGTACTGTAACTCTAGTATTTTTACTGTGGTTCATCCCTGTTTTAGGGCAAGTTCCTACTCCCGAAGCTGCCATCCAACTGGCTTTTCAACAGTCAAAAACACAAGCAGTCCAAGATCCATTGATTCAACGCAATAATGCATTAAACAAAGCATTTCAAGAGGAGGACAATAACTTTAATCGCTATTGGCTTTCCTACGGTTTGTACAACCAAGCTCTGATCGCCGATCGATTAGAAGACAAAAAAGCAGCTGAGGAGCTTATCGACCGAGCTATTGAATTACTCAATCCCTTGGAAGAAGACCCTGAAAGTCAAGCACTACTCGCTTTACAATTGGGCTACAGCACCCGTTTTAAGAGTTATTGGTCCATGATCAGTTTGGGTCGTAACGCCTACCAACGAGCAGAACGCGCTGTAGCACTTGCTCCTACGAATATGAGAACCAATCTCGCACTGGCCATCAACGATTTCTATACTCCTAAAGTATTTGGAGGAGGGAAAAAAGTAGAAACTCATTTAATAAAAGCACTCCAAGCTCCTAGTCCATCTGCTTCAGACACTTCACCCACTTGGGGAAAACCGAACGTATATGAATTGTTAGTCAAATACTACCAAAAAAACGAACAACAAACCAAAGCTCAAAACTACCTCAACCAAGGTCTTAGCGAATTCCCTGACAGCGAATTGCTAAAGTCTTTAAAATAATCCTCCCCCTAAAAAACAACCCTCCCCTCTAATAAGAGGGAAGATTTTACAAAGTAAAATCAGGGGTGTGTCCTACCCCATCCACCCCTCACGATCCAAACTGCGGTACTGTATGGCTTCTTCCGATAATTTGATTGAATGGACTCCTCTTGAAGATGCTGAAAAAGGTACATTGATTAGTGTACTTCACCCGCGCAGAGGGTATTTTGACAGCCGACTGGTTGAACCTGGACCCTATGCATTATACGATGAAAATAAAGGAATTCTTTTGATGTATAACGCGAGTAATGCAGCTAACTACAACGATGTTGAACTTCCTAAATTTACTTATGCTGCTGGACAGGCTTTATTCAATCCACAATTTCCTTATAAACTCGAAAAAAGAACCCAATCGTACTTTATTTATCCTGATAAAGACTATGAAAAAGTTGGGGAGATCAATGAGGTATGTTTTGTAGAAGGATTGGTTTTCTTCAAAAACAAATGGTTTTTATACTACGGTACAGCAGATTCTAAAATTGCCGTGGCAGTATTTGATCCAAAAGCTAAAAATTAAAATATTGGGCTTTAGTGGGCTTATTTGGCAAACGTTCTAGGCCCAGTTTTAACCAATTCTCAAAAGTGACTTTATCGGTATATTGAATTGGGGTATTCAGCAATTCTCCATCTGATGACATTTGAATATAAAAAGGCTGAGAAGCAGTATTGAAGTTGATCGCTTGAAAAGTAGCCCACTTTTTACCTATGGTGTTAATTTCCTTAATACGCCCATCTGGATATTGAAAATTAAACTGTGATTCAGGAGCCAGAGTTTCTCTATCATCTACATAAAGCGAAATGATGATGTAACGTTCATTTAGCAATTCGTAAACGGCAGGATCTGCCCAGACATTTTCCTCCATTCGGCGACAGTTGACACAGGCCCATCCGGTAAAATCTAACAGTATTGGCTTGTTTGCTAGCGCTGCAGCTTGTTTTCCTAGCTCAAAGTCCTTATAACACTCCAAGCCCAAAGGACAATCAGATTCTTGGGTATTAAGACTGTAAAATTCGGGTGGAGGGAAACCACTGAACAATCGGAGTTTATTTTCCTCTGAAACAAAACCAAGAAATAAGTAGCTAGTGAGAATTAAAACTCCTACTGCGACTAATTTACGACCCTTACTCAAAGGCATTTTAACCTCATGTGGAAAACGGAAAATTCCAAAGAGATAGAGGGTAAGTCCGAGTGAAATAAGTGTCCATATTCCTACAAAAACCTCTCGCTTTAAAATTCCCCAATGGGCCACAAGGTCCGCATTGGATAAAAATTTAAGCGCCAGTGCCAATTCCAAAAAGCCCAATACTACTTTGACGGTAGTCATCCATCCTCCTGATTTTGGAAGTGCCTTTAAGGCATTGGGAAATAAAGAAAACAGTCCAAAGGGTAATCCCAAGGCAACACCAAAGCCCAGCATACCTATACTCAACTGAAAAGCACCTCCCTCTGCAGTAAGTGATCCTGCCAATAGTGACCCAAGAATAGGGCCTGTACAGGAAAATGATACTATGGCTAGGGTAAGCGCCATAAAAAAGATTCCAAGACCACCTCGAACAGCTGAAGCCTCATCCGTCTTACTTCCCCAAACGGTTGGAAGCGTGAGTTCGTAAAAACCAAAAAACGATAAGGCAAAAAACACAAAGACTACAAAAAAGAAAATATTCAACCCAACATTAGTCGCCAAATTGTTCAGTATCTCTGGATTTAAAGAATCGATAAAATGAAAGGGTAAACTCAGCAATATATAAATCAACACTATGAAGAAGGTATAAAGCAACGCGTTAAAAATACCTTTTGATTTTGTGGTACTTTGCTTTAAAAAGAAAGAAACAGTTAAGGGGATCATGGGGAATACACATGGTGTCAATAAGGCAAGTAATCCACCAAAAAAGCCTAATAAAAAGATATTTAAAGGAGCATTAGTACCCTCTTTGACCGTAGCACTTTCCAAATATTGAGTCTCTGTGAGGGCTAATTTTAGCTCAGCCGATAAGGCTTGGCTTTTTTCATCTACATCCAACTCCACAGCTGCAACTGAACCGTCTAATGAGAGTGCAAAAGTTTCTGTTCTAAAAATACAGAGTTCGTCATCACAGGCTTGATAATTGATTTCTACTTTAATTTGAGTCAAACGATCATCCAGAACTTGAATTTGCTGTTGAAATATCGCACTGTCATTAAAATAAGTAAGGTCCATTTCAAACACCTGATCATAGTCAACAACAGACTCGCTTTCTGTGACATTTCCCACAAGCTTAAAACTGTCAGTTTGATCGAATACAAATTCAGTCGGGATAGCCCCTTCGGGATCAGAAAACTGTGAATACAAATGCCAGTTGGGTGCAATATCTGCTTCAAATATCAGCTGATAGCGATCTTCTGCAAGTTGTTCAACCTTACTTTCCCAAACTACAGGCTCTTCAAATTGCGCCTGTAAAGTGAGGATTCCGAATAAAAAGAGTAAGCATGTTTTCATTGCTCCAACTGCATTAATAAAATTTCACTTGCCGATGCTTTTGCTGTAAATCGCTCATCGCATCGCTTACCGATAACCCAAACTATAGCCTCTCCAGAACACAAAAGCCATTGAGACTCTTTTTGCAGGGTAGTGTACTTTTCGTCTTTAAAAAACTTACTCAACAATTTTTTACCGTTCATTCCGCTGGGGTAAAAGTAATCTCCTTTTTTGTATTTCCTAAGGCATAGAGGCTTTTTTAATAGACTTTTATCCAAAGCTGCTTGATGGCTCTTCCAATTCATTTTGGAAGTTGGATTTACAGTTTCCCATATTAATGAAATTGGGAGTTTGTGCTCCTTTGAACTTAAATCCAAAACAAACCGTTGTGTGTTCATTTCTTTTAAAGTGGTCAAGACCAAACGTTCACGCTCTCGAATCAGACGATGGGTAGGGGAATACAACACTTTACCCTTTGAAGCTTGAAGGAGTTTTAAAACCTCATCTGCTGAAAACCCCAAGGGTGCAAACCAATGATGAATACAAAAATGCTTTTGAGGTAATTGATTCAACAGGGCTACTTCAATTTCTAGCCCAGAATCCTGTTCTACAAAAAATTGCTTTTTTAAAGAATCCAGTTGAGATTGAATAAATGAACTTGCAGCAGTCAAGTGCTGTAGAGTTGTTTTAAAGTTGGTAAGACTCTCTGGATGGAGTTCTAGCCAAGGTTCTAGCAATTGATGGCGAACTTCATTCCTCAAATAATCATCTGTTGCATTGGAGGCATCCTCACGCCACTTGATTTTATGTTCTTGGGCATAAGCACGGATTTCAGCTTTGGGAGTATTTTTTAAAGGACGCTGAATCCAGTCCCGTTCTTGAATCCCTAACAAACCTGAGATACCTGTGCCTCGTGTTGCATGCATAAAAAAAGTTTCAAACTGATCATTGAGGTGATGTGCCGTAAGGAGTACACTAAATCCGTGAGCATTTCTAAGCTCTTCAAACCACTGGTAACGCAAGGTTCGAGCTGCGAGTTGAGTGCTTTGTTTGTGCTCTTTTTTAAAGGAGAGGGTATCAAAACGCTTGATAAAAAATGGGATTTTATACTGCTTACTCCAAGTTCTAACAAATTCTTCATCAGCAATACTGGCTGAGTCACGTAATTGAAAATTACAATGAGCTACACTAAACGGAATTTTTTCTTCAAGAAGTATTTGAGCCATGACACAGCTGTCTACCCCACCACTATGAGCGAGGAGGAGCTTTTCAGAGGCAAGACTTGATAGGTCTTGTCGGGTATTTTCAATTTCTTTAAATTCCACAGTGCAAAGGTAAGGATAACCTTAATGAACTCACAGCATTACATTTATAACTGAAATACTTGCCCAAATAAAAAAAATAATTGAAATTTGCGTTTCTATGTTCGAGACGATTCAACACACTTTCTTTATAAGTAACGCAACACTCCCGTTGTGCAGCATCCGTCGTCGCCCCTTTGGGGTGTAAAAATTTATGGAGTATGGTGAGCCCTTCTCCCTTGACGAACAAAACTCAATTTATTTTTTTCAATAATATTTACAATGAACATTATTCGCGCTAAAGCGGAACATATTACATACGCCAAAACAATCAGTGCTTGCATAGATGAATCTGCAAAATCTCGAGGTACTGGAATTGCCAGGCGAAGCCCTTCCTACATCCATACCAAGATGCAGAATGGAAATGCAGTTATTGCCCTGGAGGAGGGAGTTTTCGCTGGATTTTGCTACATAGAGGTTTGGGGACATGGAAAGTACGTCGCTCACTCTGGACTAATCGTAGCACCAAAATTTAGAGGAAAAGGATTGGCTAAAAAAATTAAAAAAGAAGTGTTTGAACTGTCTTTAGAAAAATATCCTAAGGCAAAGGTATTTGGAATCACCACAGGAATGGCTGTGATGAAAATCAATTCTCATTTAGGATACAAGCCTGTCCACTTTTCAGAATTGACTGATGACCCTGAATTTTGGAAGGGATGCCAGACCTGTAAGAACTATGATGTTTTGACCCGAACTGAGCGAAAAATGTGTTTGTGTACAGGCATGCTTTACGACCCAGAGGATAAAAGCGCCACTAAAAAAATAAATGATAAAGTTGTACGACGCCTTAAACAAATCAAAGAATCACTTTTACTCAAAAAGAAAAACTCATGAAAAAAGAAACATTAGTGTTGGCCTACAGCGGTGGATTAGACACTTCCTATTCCTTAAAAAAATTATCCCAAGATGGATATGAAATTCATGCAGTGAGTGTCAATACGGGTGGTTTTTCAAAAGATGAAATTAATACCATAGAGGCAAAAGCCTACCAAATGGGTGCTTTTACCTATCAAAACATCAACGCTCTTGAAGATTTTTATCAAAAAATTGTCAAATATTTACTGTTTGGTAATGTGCTGAAAAACAATACTTACCCACTTTCTGTAAGTGCAGAGCGTATCATCCAAGCCATCGAAATAGTCAACTACGCCAAAAAAGTTGGTGCCAAATATATTGCCCATGGGAGTACGGGAGCAGGAAACGATCAAGTTCGTTTTGATCTAATCTTTCAAGTCATGGCTCCTGAAATACAAATCGTTACACTAATACGTGACAATCAATTGTCTAGAGAGGATGAGATCAATTACCTGAAATCTGAAGGCATAGACATTCCATGGGAAAAAGCACAGTATTCCATCAACCAAGGACTTTGGGGAACCAGTGTAGGCGGTGCTGAGACCTTAACTTCTGATTTACCCCTTCCAGACGCTGCTTATCCAAACCAATTAACAGAAAAAGAGCCCATCAAAGTTGAGCTGGACTTTAAGAAAGGAGAGTTAGTTGGGTTAAACGGAACTAAATCAGATGCAGTTTCACTGATCCAACAGCTGCAAGAACTTGCAAAAAAATATGCCATAGGTCGAGACATACACGTAGGAGATACCATTATAGGGATCAAAGGACGTGTTGGCTTTGAAGCAGCAGCCCCTTTAATACTCATTAAAGCGCATCATCTTCTTGAAAAACACACCTTAAGTAAGTGGCAGCAATTTCAAAAAGAACAATTGGCTAATTTTTACGGAATGCAGTTGCACGAAGGCCAATATTTGGATCCAGCGATGCGTGACATTGAAGCCTTTATGGAAAGTAGTCAAGAGCGAGTTAGCGGAAAGGTCTTTGTGGAGCTTCACCCCTACCGATTTGAATTACTCGGTATTGAATCTCCTTTTGACCTGATGCAGGCTGAATTTGGTAGCTATGGTGAAATGAATAAAGGATGGACAGCTGATGACGCCAAAGGCTTTATTAAATTGACCGCCAATTCCACAAAAATCTATCAACATTTAAATTCTAAAAAATGAAAAAGGTCGGAATCATTGGAGGCTCAGGATATACTGGTGGTGAACTCATCCGGTTAATCCTTCAACATCCTGCATTGGAAATTGATTTTGTATACAGTACCACTCGAGCGGGAAAACCTGTAAGTTCTGCCCACCCTGATGTTTTGGGGAGAACGGACTTGCTTTTTACTGGAACTGTCAAGCCAGAGGTTGACGTATTATACCTTTGTCTAGGTCATGGGAAGTCCAGAGACTTTTTACATAATCACAGCTTTTCTGAAACAACTTTAATTGTCGATCTTGGTAATGATTTCAGACTTGAAGACGGTTGCGAATTTCAGGGAAAATCATTTGTTTACGGATTACCAGAACTTCAAAAGGAACAAATTGAAAAAGCAACTGCCATCGCCAATCCTGGCTGCTTTGCAACAGCTATTCAATTGGCATTATTGCCTTTGGCAAAAAACAAAAAATACACCGAAGCCATTCATATAAATGCGACCACAGGAAGCACTGGAGCAGGTGTAAGCCTGAGTCCAACTACACATTTTAGCTGGAGAAACAACAACCTTTCCTGGTACAAGCCTTTTACGCATCAGCATTTAGGGGAAATCCACAGAACGTTAAATCAGATGGACGCACCTGCAGAACTTTTCTTTATGCCTCAAAGAGGAGATTTTACAAGGGGGATCTTTGCTACTGCCTATACTACTTATGACGGCAGCTTGGAAGATGCACAATACATCTATCAAGACTTTTACCAAAGCGCTCCTTTTACCCATATTGCAACTGAGCCCATCAGTTTAAAGTCAGTGGTGAATACGAATAACTGTTTCATTCACCTCCACTTACACGAAAAAACACTGTTAATCACCAGTTGCATAGATAATTTAGTCAAGGGAGCTTCAGGACAAGCCCTTCAAAATACCAATCTTATAATGGGATGGGAGGAGACCTTAGGATTGGAACTTAAAGCCATAGTATTTTAAAAATAGAACAAATGAAAATAGCCATTATCGGAGCCGGAAATTTAGGATTGAGTATTGCCAAGGGGCTTATCATCAATAATACCTATACGGATCTTTACCTCACTAAAAGAAACTTAGATACCATTAGAGAATTTGAAGAGTACAAGAGTGTATTTCTGACGACCAATAATAACGAGGCAATCAAAAATGCTGATATTCTAATTTTTGCTGTACAACCCAGTCAGTTTGAGTCGATTCTAAATGAGGTGAAGCCACATCTCAATGAAAAACATGTCATCATATCAACCATTACTGGTTTTCCAATTTCAAGGATTGAAACACAAATCAGCAGCGATTACCCAATCATTCGAGCGATGCCTAATACCGCTATTTCTGTAGCAAAATCGATGACTTGCCTCTGTAGTAACCAAGAAGGAGAATCCAAACTTCCTATAGCTGAGGCTATTTTTAATGGCCTGGGAACCAATCTAATAATCGAAGAGGAGTTGATGCAAGCTGCTACGGTACTTTGCGCAAGCGGTATTGCCTTTTGGATGCGTTTAATCAGAGCGACCACTCAGGGCGGGGTACAAATGGGCTTTGATGCAGATGTTGCACTAAAAATGTCTATGCACACCGCTATGGGTGCTGCAAGTCTATTGATCGAAGCTGGCACCCATCCTGAAGAGGAAATTGATCGAGTAACTACACCAAGAGGATGTACAATTACCGGTCTAAATGAAATGGAACATCAAGGATTGAGTTCTTCTCTTATTAGAGGACTGAACGCCTCATTTGACAAAATCAACGAAATAGCAAAACAGTAAATGAATTTATTCGACGTTTATCCACTGTATGAAGTAACCCCTGTAAAGGCTAGAGATGTCTATGTCTATGACCAAAATGAAGAAGAATATCTAGATCTATACGGAGGACATGCAGTAATCAGTATAGGACACTCACATCCATATTTTGTGAGAAAGATCAGCAGTCAATTAAACCGAATCGCATTTTATTCTAATGCTGTACAAAATCCACTCCAAAAACAATTAGCCTCCTCCATCGGAGAACAATCCTGTTTACATGAATATGAATTATTTCTTTGTAGTACAGGTGCTGAAGCCATTGAAAACGCATTAAAACTGAGTTCGTTTCACACTCAAAGAAAAAAAGTAATTGCCTTTCATGGAGCCTTCCACGGAAGAACTTCTGCAGCTGTAGCAGTCACAGACAATGCCACTATCAATGCACCCCTGAACAGCCAGCATCAGGTTACTTTTCTTCCGTTTAATGATACTAAAGCACTTGAAAAAGAATTGGCTACTGAGGACTATTGTGCGGTGATTTTTGAAGCCATTCAAGGAGTTGGCGGGCTGGACGAACCCGATGAAGAATTTGTGTATGCAATGGAAAAACTGTGCAAAAAATACGGCAGTTGTCTTATTGCTGATGAAGTACAGTCAGGCTTTGGCCGTTCGGGAACCTTCTTTGCATATCAAAAATACCAGATTACACCAGACATCATAACCATGGCAAAAGGAATGGGCAACGGTTTTCCAATAGGTGGAATCTTAATACATCCGGATATTAAAGCGAAATACGGAATGCTAGGTACTACTTTTGGAGGAAATCATCTTGCTTGTACAGCATCTCTAGCTGTTCTTGATGTACTGAAGAAAGACCGCCTTCAAGAAAAAACTAAAACCTTGGAAGCCTATTTTAGAGAAAAAGCTTCTGAAATTTCAAAAATTAAAAAAGTTAAGGGTCGTGGATTGATGCTTGGACTTGAATTTGATTTTGAAGTTAGTGGTTTGCGCAAACAACTGATTTACGATCATCACATCTTTACCGGAGGTAGTAGCAATAAAAAATTGATCCGTATTTTACCACCACTAACCGTTAAGGAAAAGCATTTTGACTACTTGTTTGATGCACTTAAAGAAATTTTGGAGAACAACTAAACTGAATCGATGAAGAATTATTTGACTTTAGAAGATATACCAAACTTACAACAAGCTGTAAATCAAGTCATTGCTTTAAAAAAAGAACCTTATTCAAACGAGCATTTAGGGCGACAAAAAACTTTGGGAATGTTATTTTTTAATCCCAGTTTAAGAACGCGTTTAAGTACTCAAAAAGCAGCGCAACACTTGGGACTTAAAACCATGGTCATGAATTTTTCAAATGAAGCCTGGGCTTTGGAATTTGAAGATGGAACCAAAATGAGTGGGTTGCGCTCTGAGCATATCAAAGAAGCTGCTGCCGTAGTATCCCAATACTGTGATATGGTAGCTATTCGCGCATTTGCCTCATTAAGTGATAAAAATAAAGATGAAGAGGAACAAGTGCTCAATAATTTTGCACGCTACGCCAGTATTCCTGTAATTAATATGGAAAGTGCAACAGCGCACCCTTTACAAGCATTAGCTGACGCAGTAACGATCAATGAGCAAGGACTTACTAAACGTCCAAAAATAGTATTGACGTGGGCTCCACACCCTAAGGCACTCCCCCATGCTGTAGGAAATTCTTTCAGCCGAATGGTACAACAATTGGATGCTGACTTTGTAATCGCTCAACCACAAGGATATGAACTCAACCCTGAAATAACTAAAAACACCCCCCTAATATACGATCAAGAAGAAGCTTTAAAAGATGCTGATTTTGTCTATGCAAAAAATTGGTGTTCCTACAGTGACTATGGAAATATTTTAAGAACGGATGAGCAATGGATGTTGACTGCCAAAAAAATGAAATTAACACATAATGCAAAATTTATGCATTGTTTACCGATCAGAAGAAATGTAGTGGTTTCTGATGATGTCCTAGATCATTCCAATTCACTCGTTATAGAACAAGCTAATAACCGAACCTATGCTGCCCAATGGGTTTTGAAACAACTTTTGGAAAATGGCTGAGCTTAAACTTGTTAAAATTGGGGGAAATGTGATAGAGAATCGTGAAGCACTTGCTGATTTTCTAGAAGATTTTGCTGCTTTAAACGGACCTAAAGTGCTGGTTCACGGTGGAGGTAAGGAAGCTACTCAAATGGCGAAAAAACTGGGGGTTAATGTTCAGTTAATAGAGGGTAGAAGAGTTACTGATGCTAAAAATCTAGAACTCATAACCATGCTGTATGCGGGTAAACTCAACAAAAATATTGTTGCTCAACTCCAAGCTTTAGGATGCAATAGTCTTGGGCTTACAGGGGCTGATGGCAATAGTATTTTGGCAGAAAAAAGGCCAAGTAAACCCATAGATTTTGGCTTTGTAGGTGACCTTACTGAGGTCAATCAATCTTTTTTTAAAATGTTATTGGATTCGGGGATTAGTCCTGTATGCTGTGCCTTGTCACACGATGGCAAAGGGCAATTACTCAATACCAATGCAGATACTATCGCAGCTACCTTAGCTAGTGCACTTTCTGATCATTTTGATGTAAGCCTAAACTATTGCTTTGAAAAAAATGGAGTGCTTTTAGACCTAGAAGATGATCGTTCTGTGATTCAAACATTGGATGAAACAAACTATCTTAAATTAAAATCAGAAGGGGTACTGCATACCGGAATGCTTCCCAAGCTTGAAAACTGTTTTACAGCACTCAAAGCAGGGGTTAAACAGGTTAGAATCGGAAGTCCAAAAATAATTACTGAATCCGTAAACTATACTCAAATTATAAACTGATGCTTACACAAAATGCCATAGCTTTACTACAAGATTTAATTCGACTGGAGTCTTTTTCAGGGGCTGAAGATCGAACCGCGACAAGAATTGAAGAATGGTTTTCAAGCTATGAAATTCCTTTTCAGAGAAAGGACAACAACATCTGGGCGAAAAATAAGCACTTTGATATTCAAAAACCCACTCTTCTTTTAAATTCACATCACGATACGGTTCATCCCAACCAAGGCTATACGCGAAATCCTTACAGTCCAGATATTGAGGATGGGAAGCTTTACGGATTGGGAAGTAATGACGCTGGAGGTGCACTGGTCTCTTTAATCGCATGTTTTACCCATTTTTACAATCAAGAAAATCTCGACTATAATCTATTGATGGTGGCTTCTGCAGAAGAAGAGAGTGCTGGTAAGAAAAGCTTGAAATACCTCATTCCCGATCTTCCTAAGATTGATGTTGCCATAGTTGGCGAACCTACCTTGATGGATTTGGCAATAGCAGAAAAAGGCTTAGTTGTTTTTGATTTAAGCTTAAAAGGAACTGCAAGTCATGCCGCACATCCAAACGAAGATAACCCCTTGATGAAACTCCCTAAACTCCTTAAAGCTATTGATGAACTTGAGTTCGATAAGGTTTCCCCTTTACTTGGTCCAGTAAAAGCTACTTTAACTCAGGTAAACGCTGGCAGCCAACACAATGTAGTCCCTTCAGAGGTGAATATGGTACTTGACGTTAGGGTTAATGAATGCTACTCCAATAAAGAGATAAAGCAAATTATAAAATCAAGTCTGGATTGTGAAGTCAAAGCACGTTCTTTAAGACTTAGAAGTTCTTCAATAAATCCTGATCACCCCCTCGTAAAAGCGGGTATTACACTAGGTAAAAAAACCTATGGCTCACCCACCCTTTCAGATCAAGCTGGATTGGATTGTCCTTCTTTAAAATTAGGTCCTGGTGACTCTACTCGGTCACATTCTGCAAATGAGTTTATTTTTGTCAGGGAAATTGAAGAGGGCATAACTTTTTATATCAACTTGTTAAATCAAATTTTATAAGCTTATGAAACTGTGGCAAAAAGACACTTCGACCAATGAAAAAATTGACCATTTTACCGTAGGCAATGACCGTACCTATGATTTGGCATTGGCTCCCTACGACTGCATCGCTTCTAAAGCTCACGCAAAAATGCTCGGTGAGATTGGAATGCTGACCTCAAAAGAGGTAAAAGATTTAACAGATGCTTTGGAAGGTATATTAAAGTCTACCCAAAAAGGAGACTTTGTAATTGAAAAGGAATTCGAGGATATGCATTCTAAAATTGAATTTTTACTAACCCAAAAGCTGGGAGATTTAGGTAAAAAAATTCATACGGCTCGCTCTCGAAACGATCAAGTTCTAGTGGCGCTTAAATTATATATTAAAGAAGAATTATCTCAAATCAAAAAGGAAGTAGTCAAATTATTCGACTTACTTCTCAAACTTGCTGAAACACATCAAAAAGACTTACTCCCCGGTTATACGCATATGCAAGTTGCCATGCCCTCTTCTTTTGGTTTGTGGTTTTCAGCCTATGCTGAAAGCCTAGTAGATGACGTCGCTTTTCTCAATACTGCCTTCCGATTAGCTGATCAGAATCCCTTAGGCAGTGCTGCCGGCTTCGGTAGTTCTTTTCCCATTGATCGAGAACTGACATCCAAAGAGTTAGGATTTAAAACTTTAAAATACAATGTAGTAGCTGCTCAAATGGGGCGTGGTAAAGTTGAAAAAGCCTCTGCAACTGCTATTGGCATGCTGGGTGGCACACTTGCTAAACTCGCAATGGACATCTGCATGTATATGGGGCAGGATTTTGATTTTATTCACTTCCCAGAAGAATTGACAACAGGGTCAAGCATTATGCCCCACAAAAAAAATCCAGATGTATTTGAATTGATCAGAGGAAAATGCAATCTTTTACAAGGACTCCCCCAACAACTCGCCTTACTAACTTCTAATCTTCCGAGCGGATACCACCGAGAAATGCAGCTAGCAAAAGCACCGCTTGTAGAGGCCTTTCAGGAAATCAAAGCTTGTCTTGAAATGATGCATTTCAGCTTATCAAAAATTGAAGTCCGGAAAAACATAACCGATGACTCAAAATACGATTACCTCTTTAGCGTTGATACACTTAACGAATGGGTAAAACAAGGAATTCCCTTTCGTGAAGCCTATCAAAAGATGGGTAAGGAGATAGCATCGGGAAATTATACTCCAAAACGCGATTTAAGCCACAGCCACTTGGGGAGCATAGGCAACCTTCAATTGGATGCAATCAGAGACAAAATGAAATCCGTAGGCTCTTAAAAGTCGCGATAATTCCACTGACCTCTATAGGTGCGGTCAAGCATTAAATTTGCTCCTGGATCATCTACAAATTGCTCTCTAACGGGATTCCATTCCAAAGGTCTTTGTAAAGCGTAGGCTATATTGGCAATATTACAGACAGAAGCTGTTCGATGCCCAACTTCCACATCGCAAATTGGACGTGTTCTATTGCGGATTGCATCCAACCAATCTTCGTGATGATTTTCACTCTTATAGACCCTGTTGGTATCCGAGTCTTTTAGTGGGGTGTCAGCTAAAGCCTTATTTGGATACGTTTTTAAATAAGATCGGCTAACTTCCAAACGACCCTCACTTCCAATAAATTGGATTTCGTTATTCCCATCACCCCATTTGGTGTGTGTAACTTTAATTCCATTGTCATAAGTATAAGTCAAACCACTTTCTGCCGGGCTAGATGGTGGAGTGAATACTGTAGGTCCTGAATGGTCTTGATCCAATGCCCATTGGATAATATCAAACATATGAGCACCCCAATCCGTTATCATACCACCTCCAAAAGGTTTATAATCTCTCCATTGTCCCCAGCGTTTATCTTCCAAAGGACAAGCTAAGTCCATATGATATCCTCTATAAGGTGCTGGTCCTATCCATGCATCCCAATCAATAGTATCTGGGGTTTCTTGAGTCGGTAAATCACAGGCTTTATAGGGAGCTCCTACAGCAACATTAATTTCCTTAATCTCACCGATATAGCCGTTGCGTATCAATTCTACCCCATGACGAAAACCGTCCCATGAGCGCTGCATACTCCCCGTTTGAAATACCCTTTGGTATTTTCTGGCTACATCTACCATTGCTCTACCCTCTGCAACAGAGCTTGATAGGGGTTTTTCACAATAAATATCCTTGCCCGCTTTGGCAGCATCTACAGCCATTTGAGCATGCCAATGATCCGGTGATGCAATGACTACGGCATCAATATCTTTTCTTCCCAAAAGTTCTCTGTAAGATTCAATTTCAGTCAGTTGCTGAGAAGCTTTCTTTTTTCTGAGGAGTTGCTTTTGAAAAGTTTCAGTAAAATAGGCCATCTTTTTAATGTCAGCATCACTAACAGCTACCACAGCCGCATTATCATAATTGACAAAATTGGTCATTAAACCCCTTCCCTGCCTTCCTACACCGATAAAGCCAAGTTGAATCTTATCATTGGGTGTAACACCAGAAAAGCCCATCACATGGCTTGGCACTATACTAAATACAGAAGAAGCTACTGCAGATTTTTTTATAAATGATCTTCTTTTCATAATTTAATGTCGTCTTTTAATTTTATGCATTTAAATTAGAAAATAAAATTTTAAGCTTTTCATTTAACCCCAAAAAAATGAAAAAACTGATTATACTTATCGCTATTCTTATTCAAACTTGTACTGATAAGGAGATGGAAGAAAATCTTATTGGTACAAAAATTCGAGTAAATTACTATACTGAATCCTGTACGGGAGTTATCATCCAAAAGTGCTATTTGATTCAAGAGGGTGAAGCTATTGGAGGAAATGGCTGGCAGCTATTGTATGACCCCATTGAAGGATTTGATTACGTTGAGGGTTACATCTACGATTTAGATGTAACTGTTTCAGAAGTTGAAGATCCTCCTATGGACACGTCAGGTCTTAAGTATGTCCTAAACCAAGTACTTAGTAAGACTAAAGTCGATTAGATTTAAGTATGTATAGAGCGGTTTTCGGTAGCTGCCAAGGCGGCTTCTTTGACTGCTTCTGCATAGGTAGGATGAGAATGACTCATACGGGCAATATCTTCAGCTGAAGCTCTAAACTCCATCGCTGTAACAGCCTCAGCGATTAAATCTGCTGCTCTTGCTCCAATCATATGAACACCTAATACCTCATCTGTATCTGCATCTGCTAAAATTTTAACGAAGCCGTCAATGTCCATACTTGCTCTAGCTCGCCCGAGCGCACGCATAGGGAATTGTCCTGTTTTATAGGCTCTACCCTCTTCTTTAAGCTGCTCTTCTGTTTTTCCAACAGCAGCCACCTCAGGCCAAGTGTAAATTACATTGGGGATGAGATTGTAATCTATATGGGGTTTTTGACCTGCTAAATATTCAGCAACCACCACTCCTTCTTCCTCAGCTTTATGTGCCAACATCGCTCCCTGAACTACATCTCCTATAGCGTAAATATTTGAAGCTGTTGTTTGTAGGTGGTCATTTACAACGACCTGATCTCGTTCGTTGATTTGAACTCCAGCAGCTTGGGCGTTCAATCCATCAGTATAGGGTCTACGACCTACTGACACCAAACAATAATCTCCTTCAAAAGAAACATCAGTTCCTTTCTTATCCGTGGCCGTAACATGGATTGTAGTTCCTTTTCGTTCAACTTTATTTACTCCATGAGAAAGGTTAAACTTTACCCCTTGTTTCTTCATAACTTTCATCAACTCTCTAGACAACCCCGCGTCCATTACAGGAGTAATTCGGTCGGCGTATTCAATGACAGTGACCTCAGCACCCAAGCGTCTGTAAACTTGTCCAAGCTCAAGTCCAATCACACCCCCCCCGATGACAATCAAATGTTTTGGTATTTCTTTAAGCTCTAAAGCTTCTGTAGAAGTAATCACACGCTCTTTATCCAATTTGATAAAGGGCAAAGTCGCTGGCTTGGATCCGGTGGCAATAATTGAATTTTTAGCTTCTATAGTTTGCGCATCTGCTCCCTCAATTTTAATATGAGTAGCATCTTCAAAACTACCGACTCCATGCAATACCTCAATTTTATTTTTTCCCATCAAAAAATCAATCCCTTTGGTCGTCTGCTCTACAACAGCTGCCTTTCGGTAAATCATTTGCTTGAAATTAATTTTAAGCGCTCCTTGAAATTCGATGCCATGCTCTGAAAAATGTTTTTGTGCAGATTCGTAGTGATGCGAAGAATCCAACAGAGATTTTGAGGGTATGCATCCTACATTAAGGCAAGTACCTCCTAAGGTATTGTATTTTTCAATCAGGGCAGTTTTCATACCCAATTGAGCACATCGAATAGCAGCTACATAGCCTCCTGGTCCTGATCCTATAATGGCAACATCGTATTTTTTCATATTCACAAATGGTTTTCGCTTTCAAAAATACAAATGTTTCCTCGCTCTTCATCATCCAAAAGAATGCTTTTAAAATATTTTTTTCTAATTTAGTAAAAGACCCCTATTCTCCTATGAAATGACTTATACCACTTTACCCAAACACTACAAAGCCATTCAACAAAAGTCTAGGGACTTAAATTTCAGTCAAATATCAGAAGATGAGGTCGGTGTACTCTTAAGACTTTTAGTCTCCTCCAAACCTTTTGCTACAGTTTTGATATTGGGTACGGGTACCGGTATGGGTCTCGCTTGGTTAGCAGAGGGACTTCATCCCGAAGGAAATCTGGTTACGGTTGAAAAAGATAAAAAACTACTCCAAGTGGCACATTCATTTTTCGAAGAAGACGACCGTATCGAATTTATAAATCTAGATGCATCTGAATGGATAGAAAACAATAAAGAAGCGCGTTTTGATTTGATTTTTGCTGATACTTGGGCGGGAAAGTTTACTGATTTAGATGCTGTTCTTGAAATGGTAAAACCCAATGGTTTTTATTTAATCGACGATTTAAATTACCAAGCCCATTGACCTGGTTATCATCAGGAAAAAGTCCTTTTTCTCGTTGAAAAACTAAAATACCACCCTGACTTTTATACTTTCCCTATTGATGTAGGCACTGGTTTGATGCTCCTTTGCAGAAAATAGAAGCTCACTTTAGTCATCTGTTGGCCAACTTCTCAGTTAAATTGATTAAACTTGTATCAGATCAAAACAAAAAGTCTTGAAAAGCAAACAAATCTCTCTTGGATATGCTTTATTACCCATTTTAATTTTAGTCATCCTCTTGTCTTACAATGTTATAGTATTCGGAGATGATGCATTAAGTGGGTCTAATCAATTTATCTTATTACTTGGAGGGGCAGTAGCTGCAATTGTAGGCTTTAAGTGGAAAATTTCATATGAAGTTATGCTCAAAAAAGTTGCTGAAAATTTACAGTCAGTTACTGGAGCGCTTCTTATCCTTCTTTTTGTTGGCGCCTTGGCAGGAACTTGGCTAGTCAGTGGAATAATTCCTGCAATGATTTACTACGGCTTGCAAATTCTTCATCCGAGTATTTTTTTGCCAGCCTGCATCATCATTTGTGCTATTATCTCACTTGCTACAGGAAGTAGTTGGACTACCTCAGCTACGGTAGGTATTGCATTGATTGGTATCGGAAAAGTACTTGGTATTCCAGTTGGAATAGTTGCAGGGGCTGTAATATCTGGAGCCTACTTTGGAGACAAACTATCCCCACTCTCTGACACTACTAATTTGGCCCCAGCGATGGCAGGCGGTGAGCTTTTTAGTCATATTCGCTATATGACATTGACTACCGTTCCCAGTATAATTGTGACCCTAATTGTATTTTTTATAATAAGTTTTACCCAAACCACTGCAGGAACAGCAGATATTGATTCGTTAATGCTCGCCATTAAAGATAAATTTACAATCAACTTCAGTTTATTTTTGGTGCCTGCCGTTGTGGTATTTCTAATCGTCCGTAAGGCACCTCCATTGGTTGCACTCTTGATCGGAACTTTATTAGGTGGGCTATTTGCACTAATTTTTCAAAAAGACATCCTTATTGAAGTTGCCCAAGCCAGTGGTTTTAGTTTTGAGGTAGCCTACAAGGGAATCATGAATGCCATTACGGTTGCTACAGAAGTGAAAACAACCAATCCTCTTCTCAATGATTTATTCAGTTCGGGAGGAATGGAAGGTATGTTGGGAACGATTTGGCTCATCATGTGTGCAATGGTTTTTGGAGGGATAATGGATGCTATTGGAGCACTCGCTCGAATCAGTGATGCGCTGCTGAGCTGGGCAACTAGTACTTTTCAATTATTTGCTAGTACCGTCGCCTCTTGTTTGGCGATAAATCTTACCGCATCAGACCAATATCTATCTTTAGTCATTCCAGGAAAAATGTTTGCTGAAGCCTACAAAAAAAGAGGTTTAGCTCCTGAAAATCTCAGTCGAACTCTTGAAGACTCTGGAACTGTTACCTCAGTATTAATACCATGGAATACCTGTGGAGCTTATCAATCGGGTGTGTTAGGAGTGGGAGTTGGCGAATACTTTATCTATGCGATATTCAACTGGTTAAGTCCATTTATGACTTTACTTTATGCAGCATTTAAAATCAAAATAGCTGCTAGAAAAGGCGCAATCGCTCAATAAGAAAAACTTATTAAATCATCAATTATTATAAATTGAAATTGATTGCTATATTGGTTACATTAGCTACTTTAGTAACCAAATAAATCTTTAATTATGAGCGAAAGTAAATGCCCTTTTCACGGTTCTACAACAAAACCTACAGTTGGGGCTGAAAACACCGATTGGTGGCCCAATCAATTAAATATCGATATTCTCCGTCAACACGACAGTAAGAGTAACCCTATTCCTGAGGTAGATTACAGAGAGAATGTAAAAAAATTAGATATTGACGCTGTCAAGGCAGATGTCAAAACCATGCTCAAAGATTCTAAGGATTGGTGGCCAGCAGACTGGGGTCACTACGGTCCATTCTTTATCCGAATGACATGGCATGCTGCTGGAACTTACAGAACAGGTGACGGTCGTGGTGGAGCCGCAACTGGCGCACAGCGCTTTGCTCCGTTAAATTCATGGCCAGACAATGGAAACCTTGACAAAGCTCGTAGGCTGTTATGGCCTATCAAGGAAAAATACGGCAACATGTTATCATGGGCTGATCTTCTTGTTCTCGTGGGTAACGTAGCCATCGAAGATATGGGGGGACCGAACCACGGGACCGTTTTGGGACGTGAAGATATATGGCATCCAGAAAAAGACATTTATTGGGGAGCAGAGGACGAATGGTTAGGAGACAATCGTTATGGCGAAACTCGTCAGTCTCTTGAAAACCCTCTCGCGGCTGTTCAAATGGGGTTGATTTATGTAAATCCTGAAGGACCCAATAGTAATCCTGATCCTGCACTTTCGGCACAAGACATTCGCGAGACATTCAAAAGAATGGCGATGAATGATGAAGAAACTGCTGCATTGACAGCTGGAGGACATACTTTTGGAAAGGCACACGGAGCAGGAGATGCTGGACTTGTAGAAGCAGAACCAGAAGGAGCACCAGTTGAAATGATGGGCCTTGGATGGAATAACAAACATGCTTCTGGTGTTGGTGTAGATGCCATAACCAGTGGTATAGAAGGATCCTGGACCACTAACCCAACTCAATGGGATATGGGCTATCTAGAACTTCTATTCAAATACGAATGGGAGCTTAAAAAGAGCCCTGCGGGAGCTTGGCAATGGCATCCAATGGATTGTGCTGAAGAAGATATGGTTCCTCAAGTAGACGGAAGTGATGTAAAAGTACTTCCTATGATGACTACAGCTGATATGGCGATGAAAGTAGACCCGATTTACAATAAAATCTGTCAGCGATTTTTGGCAAACCCAGATGAATTTGGAGAAACCTTTGCAAAGGCTTGGTTCAAACTACTTCACAGAGACATGGGACCTAAAACCAATTATATTGCTGGAGACTTTAAAGACGTAAACTACATCTGGCAGGATCCTACTCCTATTGGAAAAATTCTGACTTCATCTGAAGAGGATGCTGTTCGAAATGCATTGGTAAATTCTGGTCTTAGTGTTCAAGAAATGGTTAATACTGCTTGGGCAAGTGCGAGTACATTTAGAGGTTCTGACAACCGCGGTGGAGCCAATGGTGCCCGTATTCGTTTACAACCTCAAAAAGATTGGGACGTCAATAAGCCTGAAGAATTGTCAAAAGTACTGGCAGTATATGAGCAAATTGCCGCTGAGCAAGGAACCAGTGTAGCCGATGTAATCGTAATTGGTGGAGCTGTTGGGATTGAACAAGCTGGCGGAGAAAAAGTAGAGGTAACTACTGGTCGTGGTGATGCAACTCAAGAAGATACCGATGCAGATTCATTCAATCTACTTAAACCTAGAGCCTGCGGATTTAGAAATTATTCTGAAAAAGAGTTTGCTGTGAGCCCAGAAGAAATTATGCTCGATAAGGCACAACTTTTAGGGCTAAATCCTGTTGAAATGACTTTACTTATAGGTGGACTTCGCGCTATGGGAATCTCCCACAGCGGTGATGGTGTTTGGACCGATGGAACGTTAGACAATAGTTGGTTTAAAACTTTACTCTCTATGGATGTTAATTGGGATACAACTGGATACAACAGTTATGTCGCTTCAGATCGTGCTACTGGTGCAGAAGTGAGAACAGCTTCTAGAACAGATCTAGTTCTCGGTTCGAATTCTGAACTTAGAGCCATTGCTGAAGTTTATGCTCAGGACGATAACAATGATAAATTTATAAGTGATTTTATCAAGGCCTGGAATAAAGTGATGAATGCAGATCGTTTTGATCTAAGATAGTATTCAATAGTTATAAGAATGATAAAACCCGGTGTATACATTGGGTTTTTTTATTATCATAACAATCTGGATAATATTATTTTTTAATCCATTGGTTCTATATAATCCCTTTGGAATTGAATTTGTATTTTTGTTTAGAGATTATACTCAATGGCAAAAAAAAAGCAACCCAAGCAAATCGACCCAAAAATAATACGTCAGAGACAAGTTCTCTTTGGTGGGGCTTTGTTGCTTCTAGCCCTGCTTTTGACAATCGCTTTCATTTCTTATCTATACAGTTGGAAAGCTGACTACAGTACTTTAGGGGCACTAACAGATCGAACTGTGGTTGCTCAGAATGTGCTCAATAAATTAGGTGCACTAATCAGTCATTTTTTTATTTATCAAGGCGTTGGTCTAGGAGCTTTTTTGATCCCCTACCTTATCGGCTTAAGTGGCTATAAACTTTTCTTTAACGGCAGTACCAGAGGTCTAGTAAGTTCATGGGCTTGGGGAATCGCCCATATTCTTTGGACCTGCTTAACATTTGGGTATTTATGGACAGAGTTCCCCATTTTATCTGGAATTATTGGTTTTGAAATTCACTCCTTTGCCGTCATTTATATCGGACGCCTAGGGCTCTTGGCAATACTGTCCTTTTTATTTCTTTGTTTTATCGTTATCGAATTGGGATGGACACCAGAAAAAATGGCTTTATGGTTTCAGTCATTAAAGAAAACCGAAACACAAAAAACAAATGAAGAAATTGCTGATGAAGGAATTGAAATTGATCTCGATTCAGTTTCTGAAGCTCCTACCTCTACTGAAAATCTTGAAGAAGAAATTGCGTTTGATAATTCCGCAGACAAAAAAGAGACCGCAGTTTTAGACACTGAACCTATTGCAATGGAAATTGAAGCCCCCGTTGAAGAAAGCGTAGAAGAAAAACTGTCTAAAACCCTAGTTGAAAAGCAAGGTTTTTTTGACCCCACTTTAGAACTCAGTAATTTTAAAAGACCGGGTATAGATTTATTGAAAGATTATGGGGATAGTGGGATTACCATCAATCAGGAAGAATTAGAGGCCAATAAAAATAAAATTGTTGATACGCTCAACAACTACAAAATTGGAATTGCAAATATCAAAGCAACCATAGGTCCTACGGTAACTTTGTACGAGATTGTACCTGATGCGGGCATTAGAATTTCTAAAATTAAAAATTTAGAAGACGATATTGCGCTTTCACTTTCGGCTCTTGGCATTCGAATCATCGCTCCTATTCCAGGTAAGGGAACCATAGGAATTGAAGTTCCAAACCAAAAGCCAAGTATAGTCTCCATGCGCTCTGTAATTAGTGCTTCTAAATTTCAGAACGCAGAGATGGAATTACCTATTGCTCTGGGTAAAACAATAAGCAACGAAACTTTTGTAGTCGATCTCGCTAAAATGCCACACCTTTTGATGGCTGGGGCCACAGGTCAGGGTAAATCTGTTGGCTTAAATGCAGTTTTGACTTCCTTACTTTATAAAAAACACCCCGCTGAAGTAAAGTTTGTATTGGTGGACCCTAAAAAGGTAGAACTCAATATTTACAATAAAATCGAACGCCACTATCTCGCAAAGCTACCCGATACAGAAGAGGCTATTATAACAGACAATACCAAGGTAATCAACACCCTAAATTCTCTTTGTATTGAGATGGACAATCGCTACGAACTGTTAAAAAATGCGATGTGTCGTAATCTGAAAGAGTACAATAAAAAATTTAGAGAACGAAAGTTGAATCCAAATGAAGGCCATAGCTATTTACCTTATATCGTTTTGGTGGTCGATGAATTTGCTGATTTGATCATGACAGCAGGAAAAGAAGTTGAGACTCCTATTGCCCGTCTGGCGCAACTGGCGCGTGCGATCGGTATCCACTTAATCATTGCCACTCAACGACCATCTGTCAATGTGATTACAGGAATCATTAAAGCTAACTTTCCAGCTCGAATTGCCTTTAGAGTAACCTCAAAAATTGATTCTAGAACGATTTTAGATAGTGGAGGTGCTGATCAACTTATCGGTAGAGGTGATATGCTTTACACTCAAGGAAACGAACTGACACGAATCCAGTGTGCTTTTGTTGACACTCCTGAAGTAGAACGAATTGCTGCTTATGTGGGTGGACAAAAAGGCTATGCCGATGCTCATTTACTTCCAGAATATGTCGGTGAAGAAAGCCAAAGCAACTTGGATATTGATATCAGTGAACGCGATGCTTTGTTTAGAGAGGCCGCCGAAGTAATTGTTACCGCGCAACAAGGTTCGGCATCTTTATTGCAAAGAAAATTAAAATTAGGTTACAATAGAGCAGGAAGAATCATCGATCAAATGGAGGCCGCAGGGGTAGTAGGCCCCTTTGAAGGAAGTAAAGCCAGACAAGTTTTAGTATCTGACTTTGCAGCCTTAAATCGCTTATTAAATGACGAAGAGAATTGAGTACCTTTCAAAAAAATAAAATTGCCATGAGAAAACTGATTGTTTTCCTTTTTTTTACATCTGTTTTGAGTATTCAGCTGAATGCGCAAAACACTGAGGCGGCTCAAAAGCTTTTAGATGAAGTCTCCGCAAAAATTGCCTCTTTTGAAACCATGACCTTTGAATTTGATTATGTACTTGAAAACAGACAAGAGAACATCAAACAAGAAACCAACGGATCCGTCACTGTATCTGGAGACCGTTACAAATTACTTTTTCTAGGGGCTGAGCAATTATTTGATGGTGAAAAAACCTATACCATAGTCCCTGAAAACGAAGAAATAACCATTACCAGCATTGAAGAAACAGAGGACATTGGGATAAACCCTTCTAAACTTTTGTACTTCTATAAAGAGGGCTATTCTTTTCAGTGGGATATCAAGCAAAATGTAATGGGAAGAACTATTCAATTTATCAAGCTTATACCCACAGAAGAAAATAAAGATGTAGATTATCTTTTACTTGGAATAGATACAATTAAAAAAACAATCTACCGGCTGATTGAAATAGGGTCCAATCAAACCAGAACAACCCTTACTATTTCAAATTTTGTCTCTAATGTGAAATTGGCTGCCAATTTTTTCAAGTTTGACTCCTCACTGTATCCAGATTATTATATAAATCAGTAAGCTTTGAAAATCATTGATCGCTACATATTAAAAAGCTATCTCACACGTCTTTTCAGTGTTTTTACTATCTGTATGTTTATTTTTATCATACAGACCTTTTGGCTGTTTATTGATGAACTGGCCGGAAAAGGTCTTGATATACTGATCATTCTCAAATTTCTTATCTATTATTCTCCCAAGCTTATCCCACTTGTATTGCCTCTATCAGTATTGTTAGCATCCCTGATGACTTATGGAACACTTTCCGAAAATTACGAGTTTGCAGCCATGAAATCTACAGGGATTTCACTTCAACGTGCACTTTATGGTTTGGTGATTTTTCATGTTTTACTAGGAATTGGAACCTTTTATTTTTCCAATCACGTCATACCATACGGTGAATTAAAATCGTATAATCTGAGACGAAACTTAGCCAAACTGGAACCCACATTAGCCATACGAGAAGGGATTTTCAATGAGATTGGTGAAATCAACATAAAGGTTAAAAAAAAATACGGGGACAATGATCGCTTTCTAGAAGATGTAATTATACACGAATACAGTCCCAATCAAAAAAACAATATTGTCATTAAGGCAGAACGAGGTGAAATGAAAAACGAACCTACCGATCCCAACCTAAAATTAGTGCTCTACAATGGCAATCGCTATGAAGATATTGAGCCAAAAAAAGTTAGAGATAGACAACGGGTCCCTCATGCTAAAGTATCCTTTGAAACCTATGAAATGAATATCGACCTCTCTAAATTTAATCAAGTTGATTTGGAAGAAGAGAACTATACCTCAACCTATAGAATGCAGAAAATTGATCAGTTAAAAATTAGCATCGATACTTTACAAAGGAATTATGGGGAACAGCAGGATGTGTTCAGTGAAAACTTTAGTAAAAAAAGTGCAATTACCAGTATTGTAAGGGAAAAACAAGTCTCTTCAGAAAAAGACAGCTTACCTAAAGATATTTTTAGATTTATAGCAACCGAAGAAAATTGGAAAAAAGCCCAGTTAATGGAAGAAGCTTTGACAACAGTTCGGATAGGTTTGAGGGATTTGAATTCAAAAAGAAGTCAGTTTTTTGCCTACCAAAAATTAATCAACCTTCACAAAGTTGAGTTACAAAAAAAGTACACGCTTTTATTTGTCTCCCTTTTATTATTTTTAATCGGGGCATCTTTGGGAGCGATTATTCGCAAAGGAGGTATTGGGCTTCCCCTTGTTTTATCCGTATTGATATTTTTGACTTATCACTACATCGGATTATTCAGCACGAATGCAGCAGAGGATAACAGCATATCACCCTTTTTTGCTTCTTGGCTTTCTACCCTAATTTTAACCCCATTTGCTATCATTTTAACGCAAAGAGCATCTTCTGATAAAGGATTTGTGAGTTTGTCCAACTTCTACTACCAAATTGCAGAAAACATAAAAAGACTTCCTTTTATCAAAAAAAGATTTCAATCAGAATGACAGAACAAAAAATTATATTAGACACGATTCCAGAGGCCATAGAAGCCATTCGCAATGGAGAGGTTATCATTGTAGTTGACGATGCCAATCGTGAAAATGAAGGAGATTTTGTTGCAGCTGCAGAAAAAATAAGTCCTGAGTTAATCAACTTTATGGCTACACACGGACGAGGATTAATCTGCGCACCCCTTACTGAGGAACGCTGTGAAAAATTACAGCTCAACAGAATGGTTACCAACAATACCGACCCTATGGAAACTGCTTTTACCGTTTCTGTTGATCTCAAAGGGAAGGGAGTAACTACTGGAATTTCGGCTTCAGACCGAGCCCAAACCATTAAGGCTTTAGTAAGCGAAGAAACTTCTGCTTACGATCTTTCAAGGCCTGGACACATCTTCCCTCTAATAGCGAAAAGTGGTGGCGTTCTCAGAAGAACAGGGCATACTGAGGCAGCGATTGATTTTGCTCGTCTTGCGGGTATGCAAGCGGCTGGAGTCATTGTTGAGATCATGAACGAGGATGGAAGTATGGCTAGATTACCCGAATTAACGGAAGTCGCTAAAAAATTCAATCTCAAGATCGTATCTATAGAAGATCTTGTATCCTACAGAATGCAGCATGATAGCTTGATTATAAAAAAGGCTGATCAGGAAATAAAAACACAATATGGAGACTTTAGGCTGAGAGCTTATGAACAAACTACCAATGGAAATGTTCACCTTGCGCTTACCAAAGGAACTTGGGACACAGAAGATGTGGTATTGACTCGAATTCATTCTTCAAAGATTACAAACGATTTGCTCGGTACCTTGACAGGATCAATTCGTAAAGGTCTCGACGACATTTTTAAATTGATTAATAAATCTGAAAATGGAGCTGTTTTATTTATCAATCAAGAACAAGCTCCTGAAAATTTACTCTCTCGAATAGCGCTTCTAAAGCAAATGCAACAAGAAGGGAAAGAAAATAGTGCTCCACCAATGAAAATGGACTTTAAGGATTACGGTATCGGGGCACAAATTCTTCACGATCTCAACATACAAAAACTAAGAGTAATCAGTAATTCAAAACAAGCTCCTAGAATCGGAATTACGGGTTACGGTATTACTATAGAAGGCTATCAGAATTATTGAGATTATTCAAAAAACCAAAGCTTGATTGCCATAATAAAAATGGTAACTAACATGGCAACACGAATGACGCGATCTCCTTTTTTAACAGACCAACGGCTAGCCCACCACGCTCCAAAAAGAGTTCCCAAGGCCATAAGCGAGCCCAATTTCCAGTTTACCGCATCGTTGTAAGCAAAAAGTACTAGAGCCACAGCAGAATAAATCATAACTACCAACACCTTAGTCGCATTTGTTTTTACCAGACTAAGGCGATTTAATCTATTTAAAAAAAGCATGATTACTATCCCTATGCCTGCGTTAATAAATCCGCCGTAGATCCCTATGACAAAAAATCCCAATATTGAATAGAGCAAATATTTGCCCTTAAGTCGTTCTGGTAAATTCAGTGCAAGTGACTTTCTTCGAATTAAAATTAGAAAACCAACGATCAACATAATTATAGCTAAAATCCGATTGAACAGCGCTCCATCAACTTCCAAAGCGATTTGAGCTCCAATGACAGCACCTATACTAGCACTGATCCCTAAATATATTGGAAATGGAAAGGTGTGTACTCCTTTACTGCTATAGCCTAAAGTTCCCCCTAAAGATTGGACTACTATGGCAATACGATTGGTACCATTTGCTATAGCTGGTGGAAGTCCTAAAAAAATCAAAACGGGTAATGTAAACAAAGAGCCTCCTCCAGCCAAAGTATTGATGATTCCAGCAAAGAACCCAACCACAACCAACAAAATACCTTCAAAAAGCGACTCCATAAGTGAATGATAAAAATACAAAACTCATCTTCCTCTTAGAGGAAAAAGACAAAGATTAATTATTTTCTAATCAAAAAAAGGAATGTATATTTGCAACCGCAAAGGAGAAATGGCAGAGTGGTCGAATGCGGCAGTCTTGAAAACTGTTGAGGGTCACACCTCCGGGGGTTCGAATCCCTCTTTCTCCGCTCTAACAATCCCTATTACATTTAAATTCAATGTTTTAGGGATTTTTTGTTTTTTTATTGTACGGTATTTGTACGGTAATTCTATTTTAAAAGCTAAAACTTCTCAAGCACTCCTATCCCAAACACAGGGGCATGGGTTTTAGAAAATGGTTTTTTTATTGGAACAGAGATGTGAGGTTTGATATGTAACCTAATCTCTAAGTGCAAATTGAGTCAATATTTTAATATAGATATATGGTATAACTTATTTAGAATTTATTTCTTCTTCAATTAATTCAAGAAGTTTGTCCTGCATATTTAGAGTGTACTGATAAAATTTAGCATATATATAAACCATTCTTTTTATTTCATGAACATGATTTCTGAAAATATCGTCTTTTAATGCTTTAACAAGTGTATTATTACTATAATTAAAAGGAACAATTGGGAACTGTGTTTCGGTCTCTTTATCAAGTTTAATCATAGATTTTACTGGATAATTCATCTTCATAAAATATAAAAACTCCATGTAGAGTTTCTTGTACTGATTTGAAATATCATCTAAAACAGAGTATTGATTTTGATAGTAAATAGTTAATTCTCTATGTAAATTTTTACTTCTAATATATTCTAAGGCACCAGTAGAAATTAACGATTTATAATTAGCATCTTGACCTACAAAACCCCATGTAGACATTAAATAATTTATCTTATCATCATTGATATCGCCATTTAAAACGTCTTCACATGCTTTAATTCTGCCAAACAAATTATCAATAGCTAAAGTGTAAAATTTCTTGTCAATCTCAAGATCTTCAATAACTCCATTTAAACTCTGATTTTTTAATTCTTCTTTTTCACGATCATTAAGAACTTCCTGAATATAAAATGAAAGTGTAACAGAGAATACAATAACGATAATCTCAAATAAGTATCTAAGGGTTAATTTTTTATCCACGATTAAAAATTACAAAATAAATTCAATATCAATTGGATAATAGCAGAAATTTAAACCCATTCTCTATATCTTAGAGGTATTATTAATCATAAATCAATTAAAATGAGACTATCGTTACCAATATTGTTTTTTACTATTTGTTTTACTCTTAGCTGTAATAACACTAAAACAGAATCTGATTTTCTCAATTCTACTGATTTAAACCAAATTGACAATCTCATTGAAAAAGCAATCAATAAAAACTCCATACCAGGAGCAGTAGTTCTTGTTGCAAAAAATAATCAGATAGTTTACAAGAAGGCATATGGTATAAAAAATCCAGAAACCAATGACAATTATCAAGTAGATGATATTTTTAGAATAGCATCAATGACAAAAGCCATTACCTCAACAGGGATTATGAAATTATGGGAAAGAGGATTAATCGGCTTAGATGATCCAATAGAAAATTATATCCCTGAATTTAAAAATGTGGGGGTACTTGATAAATTCTTCCCTAAAGATTCTACATTCACCATTAAACCAACTAAAAATAAGTTAACTGTTAGACATCTACTGACTCACACATCGGGTCTAGGTTATGGTTTTATAGACGGTAATCCAAAAATAAAAGCAACTTATGTAAAAGAGAAGAACAAATTTATGCCTGGGGGTGTTTTAGGTTTTTCTGACTCTGATGTGACAATTAAAGAGACGATTAAAAGAATGGCAAAAATGCCATTACATCATGAACCTGGAGAAAGATTCACATATTCAATAGGAATCGATGTGTTGGGCTATTTAATTGAAATTATATCAGGTGAAACGCTTTCTGAATTTTTAGAAAAAGAAATTTTTAAACCACTAGGAATGAAAGACACCTATTTTTATTTACCTGAAGAAAAAAAGAATAGACTGGTGCCAATACTAACAAAAAAAGAAGAGCAATGGTCTATTTTTGATGATCCTAGATATAATGTAAATTACCCTGTAGAAGGAGCTAAAAAGTTCTATTCTGGAGGAGGAGGTCTTTCAAGCACAGTCGAAGACTATTATAAGTTTTTATCAATATTTCTAAATAATGGAACTTATAATTCAAAAAAAATAATTAGCCCTTCAACAAACCAACTTATTCAAAAAGATCAACTTATTAAAATCACTAAGACTTCTGACCCTGGTCTGGGTCATGGACTTGTCTCTGGAATTATAAGAGAAATTGATGTTTTGACAGGAGCCAAAGGAAGTGAAGGAACTATAGTTTGGGGGGGATATTTTAATACTGCTTATTTTGCAGATCCCGACCAAAAAATTATAGGTATTATTTACAAACAAACACAGCTCATAAGTGAGCCTACATCTGAAAGGTTTAATCAAATAATTTATGGTGCTCTTCAAAACTAAAACATTCATTTACTTAACAAAAGATAGTGAAAAGTAATGCCCTCCCTAACTGAAGGTTTTTCTTTTCCACCAATGGAGACAATCCAAATCCCTTCTAATCCATTGATATCATTGCCTTAACCCTGAGATTGCTGTGTAGTGGTTTTAGGGGGGAGTTGTTTGGGGGAAGTTTGTAGTGTGTTTTGAAATAAATCCCATTCTCTATATATTAGAGGTATTATTAATCATAAATCAATTAAAATGAAAAAAATATATTTCTTGTTTCTATTTTTATTTGGAACGATATTATCATTTGCACAAACGAGTGTAAGAGTAATAAACTTAGATGTTAAAATGGGTGAAGCAGCCGAAGTTGCAAGACTATTCAAAAATTATCATGATGTGGAAAGAAAATCGGGAGCTGCAGTTATTCAATCGGCAAACTACTTAGATGGTGTGACACATAGATTAATTTTTGCTGGTGACCCTGCCAATTGGGGAGAAAAAACAGAAAGATCTGAATCTGAATGGCAAGCTTACATTGGTAAAATTCAAAAAAAAATAAATAATGCCAATGGCTCTATGGTGATGACTAATCTCAGATGGAGACAAGGGGATAGACAAAAAAATAAATCTACAAAACACTGGGAAATGATCGTCCATGAACCTGAGAAATTTGTAAAGGCATATGATAAATTCGTAAAATCTATAGGAAATATTTTAGAAGATAGAGTAGTTTCTCTTGAGTCCATAGACATGGGAGGGCTTGGTGGCACTCATAATACATGGCTAAGTGGGTCTGATTTAAATGATTTGATATTAACTGAAAGGGAGATTCAAAAATCAAAGGCTTTTAAGTTATTTTTAGAAGAACGAGGGAAAGTAGATTTAGTTAAAAGTTATTTTACCAATAATATTCATTTACTCAACAAACGATAGAAAATTAAATATGACCCTCCCAAGTGGAGGGTTTTTCTTTTACACCAATGGATACAATCCAAATCCTTTCAAATCCATTGATATCATTGCCTTAAGCTAAGATTCCTTTGTAGTGGTTTTAGGGGGGAGTTGTTTGGGGAAAGTGTGGATACGTGATGTTGAAATCTAAAACTTCTCAAGCACTCCTATCACAAACACAGGGGATGGGTTTTAGAAAACGGTTTTTCTAATGAAACAGGAGGAGCAACTTATAATGATATAACCGTTATACTTTTTTAGTGTAACGGTTTTTTTAATAAAAAACTTGATGTAACCTTTGCTTCTCTAAAATTAATATGTTACGTTTGCGTTACATTTAAAACAATAATTATGAATCCAGAACTAATTATCCCAATTCTTGCCATAAGTACAGGAATAATAATCCCATTAGCTGTCTTTATTTGGCAATACTATGATGCCAAAGGAAAAAGAGAAACTGTTTTAGAAATCTCAAAACATTTGGATGATCCCTCTAAATTAGAAGAACTATTAAATATTTTTGATGAGAGAAAAAAAGAACCTATTGATTACAGACGTAATGGTGTTATAACAATTTTTGTTGGAGCTGGTCTATTCTTTTTAGGTTATTTTTTCGTAGGAAATGTCCTTAAAGGAGTAGGAGCTTTAGTAGGATTAATAGGAGTCGGTACAATGATTGCTGGGTATTTGTATCCTAATACAGAAAAGGAGTTAACTGATGTGGTCAACAAATTTGAAAAAAAATAAGAATGGGTAGAGACCATCAAAAGCTCTTAAATAATTTAGAAGAATTTCGAAAATTGGCAAAGCTAACTCAAGAGGAATTATCAGTAAAGGCTGAGGTCTCCAGAAAGAGCATTAACGCTATTGAGAACGGTGTATATGTCCCATCTACCTTACTCGCCCTAAAGATTTCGAAGACCTTAGATTGTAATGTGGAAGATCTTTTTCAACTTCCTTAGTTAAAAAAACCTAATCCAAAAATAGATTGAGCTGTGCTGCAACTTTGAATAATAGGGGGATGGGATTTGAAATGTAATCTTAACTCTATATCTTAGAGGTATTATTAACCATAAATCAATTAAAATGAAAAAATTATTTACGTTTTTACTATTCACTCTCTCAATTAATCTTGTCGCACAAGAAGAGATAGCAGTCGGTTTACATTACGTTACA
>Ga0181558_10000478_pt1 | contig 37140 bp, 28 predicted proteins | sample 011ome_22_FD_133754 | JGI IMG/M metagenome (GOLD analysis project Ga0181558, IMG submission 133754) | Coastal salt marsh microbial communities from the Groves Creek Marsh, Skidaway Island, Georgia - 011507BT metaG (megahit assembly) | ecosystem: Environmental > Aquatic > Marine > Intertidal... | reverse complement strand
GGTAACAAAATCAGATTTCATAGGATGGATTCGTACTCCTTTTGCTCTAAAAGAAGAAGAGGTAAAGGAGTTGGAACAGTTACTTCAGGAATATCCGTATTCAGGAAATTTGTCTTTTCTTTTAGCCAAAGAATACCACGAACAAGAAAATGTACTGTTTGAATCTCAATTAAAATACACTGCTATTTCGGTTCCAAATCGCGAAAAGCTCTATGAATTTATTCATTCTGAGAAGAAAAAAGAATTCATCGAAACCAAAAAAACAGTGGAGGAAAATGAACTTACCGAAATTGAGGAAATAGCTGTCCCCAATCTTCGAGAATTAGAGCCCACTCACAATAAAGAGTCTAAACCTCCTTCTTCCACTGCAAAAATTGAAGAGGTTATTTCGAGTAACAAACAGAAAATTCAAACTACGGAAGATTCTCAGCTGGAACAATTGATACTCTCGAGCGCTATGAGTTCCGTATCGTTGCTGGAAGAGGAAGAAGGAACTAAGGAATTGGAAATCGAATTGCCTCCGCCCATTGAAAGTCTTCCCAAGTCAATTCCTTCAGAAAAAGAAACAAAAACACCTTCTAGTTTTTACGATTGGTTGGCTCCTCGTGAAGTTATGGAAGAAAAGGAATCGACCCCTAACGCAGAGGAAAAACCAAGTATTGAGCAACTTGTAGATAAATTTATTGCGGAGAGAAAAACTGATTCTGGCCATATTAAACTAAGCAAATCTCACCCAAAACAATCCTTTTACTCTCCTGTAAAAGTAGCTGGTGAAAGTTTAATAGAGAAAGATAATTTTGCCACCGAAACTCTGGCGCGAATATATCAAACACAAGGGCTGAGCGAAAAGGCGATAGGAATTTATGAGCGTTTAAGTTTGAAAAATCCAGAAAAAAAAGCTTACTTTGCTGACCTAATTAAGAAAATTAGAGAAAACGAACAGAATTAAATTACAATTATAATGAGCACTTTAGTATTTATTTTATCCATCATAGCAGCAATTTTGTTGATGTTGGTTATTCTTATTCAAAATCCAAAAGGAGGAGGAATTGATTCCTCTTTTGGTTCTGCAAACCAACTAGGGAGTGTAAAGAAAACTAATGATGTAGTTGAGAAAGCTACTTGGTATTTGGCGATTTTTATCGTAATTCTCGCTTTGGGTTCTTCGATGATTATCGGGACTCCTGGTGCCGAAGAAGTTTCTGACTCTTCTAGAATAGACCAGAATTACAGAAATACATTGCAAACTCAAACGCCTATAGTTACTCCTAATAACGAGGACAATAAGTAAGGGACCAGAGACTTAAATAAAAAAACTCGCTGGTAAATCCTAGCGAGTTTTTTTGTGCTTTGTCATTTCTCGACAAGCAGCATAGTTATTTAAAACTTTTACTGTTGGGAGACTCAAACACTTCCAAATCAAAATACTGAATAGACGCAAGCAAATGGTCAAATATATCTGCTTGGATATATTCATAGTTTTGCCACACTTTGTCTCTGCTAAATGCATAAATTTCGATAGGAATTCCTTTAGAAGTAGGCTGTAGCTGCCTTGCCATGAACAACAAGTCTTTGTGTATAGCAGAATGTTGTTGTAAATACAATTCGACATATTTCCTAAATATACCGAGATTAGTCAAATGTCTTCCGTTGAGAATTAACTCTTTGTTTTTTACGTTTGCCTCATTAAACTTGGCGAGCTCCTCTTTCTTTTGAGTCAAATAATTAGTAAGGAAATCAATTTGCATTAATTTTTCAATGTCGCTATCGGCTAGGTATTTCACTGTATCCTGACGCACGTAAAGAGCTCTTTTTATTCTTCTCCCTGGCGAATCAAGCATTCCTCTCCAGTTCTTAAAACTATCCGAAATCAAGGCGTAGGTGGGAATCGTGGTTATGGTGTGATCAAAATTCTGAACTTTTACCGTGGCCAGATTAATTTCGACTACATCACCATCAGCACCGTAATTTTCGAAGGTAATCCAATCGCCTATTCGCACCATGTCGTTGATCGATACTTGGATACTTGCTACAAACCCAAGAATAGTGTCTCGAAACACCAAAATAATCACTGCAGAAATTGTACCCAAAGCAGTTAAAAACTGCCATACTTCCGTATTCGTAATTACCGTAAAAGAAAATAGAAACCCTGTAAACCATGCAAATATCATAAATACCTGAATGTAACTATCAATTGGTTTGTCCTTATACTTAGGTTGTATTTTGAGGTAATCTTTTATTGAGTTTAATATACTACGTACAATGTATAAAGTGAGCACAATACCAAGTACTTCTACTCCCTTTTCCACTACATTTCCTGCCTTCACAAAATCTCGAAAAACTAACGGTACATAGACATGAAACAAAACGATGGCTGGAACGTGAGCCACATTTCTCGGCAGTTTATTGGTGATGAGTATGTCGTCAAATTTGGTTTTGGTACCTGCAGCAATTCTTACTGATATTCTCCTAATAATAATCTTAATGGAATAATCAATTAGCATGACAATTCCGATAAGAATGAGCAACATAATGCCCAAATTTAAGTATTTGGAAACAGAAGTCCCAATTCCTTGAGAGAGTATATAATCATAAAAAAAATGCGAATACTTTTTCATAAACGTTGTATTTGATTCAGGTTGAATTACAACCCACTGAAGAGTAAAGAACTATGAAGAAAAATCAGTTCACTACACATTAAACCTGAAGTGCATGATGTCTCCATCTTCCACCACATATTCTTTGCCTTCTACTCCCATTTTTCCTGCCTCTTTTACTTTAGCCTCCGAACCGTACTGAATAAAATTGTCGTATTTAATAACTTCTGCACGGATGAATCCTTTTTCAAAATCCGTATGAATTACTCCTGCAGCTTGCGGAGCAGTCATTCCTTTCGTAATTGTCCAAGCTCTTACTTCCTTGACACCCGCAGTAAAGTAGGTACTCAAGTTCAACAATTTGTAGGCACTCGTAATCAATTTATTAACTCCGGGTTCTTCCAATCCCATATCACCCAAAAACTCTTGACGATCTTCGTATGAGTCGAGTTCGTTAATGTCCGCCTCAATCGCAGCTCCTAAAAATAATACCTCAGCATTTTCTGCAGCCACCGCTTCTTTTACCTGCTCTACATACTTGTTTCCTGAACTAACAGAACCTTCGTCCACGTTGCATAAATACAATACTGGTTTTGTGGTCAATAATTGTAGCTCTTTCACGAATTTTATGTCGTCCTCTGCCTCCACAACAACTTCTCTACCAGACCTTCCTGCCTCTAGTTTCTCCTTTAGCTGAGTAAGAATAGCTAGTTGACGAGCAGCTGTTTTGTCTCCAGAGCTAGCAGCTTTACCAAGTGACTTTATTTTACTTTCTACAGCCTCTAAGTCTTTCATTTGCAATTCAATGTCAATGATTTCTTTGTCCCTCACTGGGTCAACACTCCCATCCACATGGACAATATTGTCGTCATCAAAACATCTTAATACATGGATAATGGCATCTGTTTCACGGATATTTGCCAAAAATTTGTTCCCAAGTCCTTCTCCTTTACTTGCGCCTTTTACAAGTCCAGCAATATCTACAATCTCAATGGTAGTAGGCATTACTCTTTCAGGGTTTACTAATTTTTCTAGTTCTGTCAGTCGCTTATCTGGAACAGAAATAGTTCCCAAGTTGGGTTCTATGGTACAAAAAGGAAAGTTTGCCGATTGTGCTTTTGCATTCGATAAACAATTAAATAGCGTTGATTTTCCTACGTTGGGGAGCCCAACAATTCCGCATTTTAGTGCCATGTGTTCAAAATTTTTACAAAAATACGGTTTTTAGTTAGAATCTTGAGTTCATTATTTAAAAACAATAGCCTAGGATCAATCTTTTTTTATTCGTAACGGCACATAGCAACAAGTAGTTCGTATTAAAATGAAATTCACTTTTCAAAGAACATTTACTGATTCATTAAATTATTTTTACTTTTGAATGAAATCGCGCGAAATAATGAAAACTACTTACACAAACATAAAGCAACTTGCTGGAATACAAAAAAATAAAACTGTTAAAAAACTAAGTGGTAAAGAAATGAGTGTACTGAACACGATAGAAGACGCTTATTTACACACGGAAAACGGATACATCACAGGGTTTGGAAAAATGGCCGAATTATCCAATTCTCTTATCCAACAAGAAATTGATTGTTCTGGAAAAATCGTGTTACCAGCTTGGTGCGATTCGCATACTCACCTTGTATTTGCCGGAACCCGCGAAACTGAGTTTGTAGACAGAATTAATGGATTGACTTACGAAGAAATTGCGGCACGTGGTGGAGGAATAATAAACTCAGCCAAAAGACTTCAATCGTCCACAGAAGAAGAATTGTACCAGGCTGCCTGGGCGAGGCTCGAAGAAATAAAAAGCCATGGAACGGGCGCTGTGGAAATAAAAAGTGGCTACGGCTTGTCACTCGATGCCGAATTAAAAATACTCAGAGTTATCAAACGATTGAAAGCAGATTCTGACCTCACCATCAAAGCTACGTTTTTGGGAGCCCACGCAGTGCCGCCAGAATTTAAAGGAAACAAAGAAGGGTATTTGGATATGTTGATTCACGAAGCATTACCCATTATCCACAAAGAAGGTTTGGCCGATTACATAGATATTTTTTGCGAAACCAATTACTTTTCTGTGGCTGATACAGAACGAATTATGGAGGCTGGAACTAACTATGGTTTACAATCCAAGATTCATGTTAATCAATTTACGAGTATCGGAGGAATACAAGCTGGTATAAAACATAATGCCTTGTCTATCGATCATTTGGAAGTTATGACCGACCAAGATATCGCAGATTTACATCGCTCGGAAACCATGCCAACAGCACTTCCCTCGTGTTCCTTTTTCCTAAAAATCCCTTTCGCACCGGTACGAAAAATGATTGATCAAGGGTTGGCAATAGCTCTTGCCACGGACTACAATCCAGGCTCTACCCCTTCAGGCAAAATACCCTTTGTAATATCCCTCGCGTGTATTTACCAACGATTGACTCCCGAAGAAGCGATCAATGCAGTAACTCTGAATTCAGCTTATGCTATGGGAATTAGTGACACACATGGGTCAATTACGGTAGGTAAAAAAGCAAACTTAATTATCACCAAAGAGATTTCGAGCTACAATTACATTCCTTATGCCTTTGGCGGAAATCACATTGAGAGAATTGTCTTGGACTGATTTCAGTATTAAAAGATAATATAGATTCTTACCTCCGCAAGAATGACAATTAACTAGGTGACTAAAATTAAATAAAACTATCCCACACAACCTCTCTCGGTGGAGGAGCCACAATCTTTAATGGTTCTTTTTTCACTGGGTGAACGAACTCAATTGCCCTGGCATGAAGATGAATAGATCCATCGGAATTGGATCGTTTTGCTCCATATTTTAAATCTCCCTTGATAGGACACCCAATAAAGCTGAGCTGACATCTAATTTGGTGGTGACGTCCAGTTTTTGGTAATACTTCTAATAAATAATAATTCTTCGATTTTGCTTTTAATTGATAAGTCAAAATAGATTCTTTAGATCCCACTCCAATGCTTTTGTAATGAGCGTAGGATTTATTTTGTTGTGTATTTCGTTTCAACCAATGAGTGAGAATAGCCGATTCGGGATCGGGAGCGTTCTGAACTACCGCCCAATAAGTCTTCTGTATTACTTTTTCTTGGAACATGTTATTGAGTCGGGTCAGTGCTTTACTTGTTCTTGCAAATACCACTATTCCCGATGTGGGCCTATCAATTCGGTGAGTCACTCCCAAATACACTTCTCCTGGTTTGTTGTATTTTTCTTTGATGTACTCTTTCACCATCTCCGATAGAGGCTTGTCTCCTGTTTTGTCTCCTTGTACCAAATCTCCCGGTCGTTTATTTACAACTACAAGATGGTTGTCCTCGTATAGTACCTCTATTCTCATCTTAATTTTCCATTAGATAAGCTTTCAAAAATCCGTCTAAATTTCCATCTAATACCGAGTCTGGATTGCTTTCTTGATAATTTGTTCTGTGGTCTTTTACCCTGCGGTCATCTAGTACATAACTCCTAATTTGAGACCCCCACTCAATTTTCTTCTTTTCACCTTCTATCTCATTCCGTGCTTCAAGTTTCTTTTGCATCTCTATTTCGTACAATTGAGATTTCAAGAGCTGCATAGCTTTTTCACGGTTACCCAATTGCGAACGAGTTTCAGTGTTTTCTATGACAATTCCAGAAGGAGCGTGTCTCAGTCTTACTCCAGTTTCTACTTTGTTCACGTTTTGTCCACCAGCACCTCCACTACGAAATGTATCCCAAGAAATATCCGCTGGGTTAATTTTTATATCAATCGTCTCATCCACGAGCGGGTATACATACACCGAAGCAAATGAAGTCATCCGTTTACCTTGTGCATTAAATGGACTTACTCTTACCAATCTATGAACTCCATTTTCTCCTTTCAAATAGCCAAAAGCAAATTCTCCCTCAATCTCGATAGTTACCGTCTTTAATCCTGCCGCATCCCCAGCCTGAAAATTTAATTCCTTTACTTTGAATTTACTTTTCTCACTCCACATAAGATACATTCTCATGAGCATCTCGGCAAAGTCGCAACTCTCTGTTCCCCCTGCTCCTGCCGTAATTTGGAGAACTGCACTCAATTTGTCTTCCTCCGAAGAAAGCATATTCTTAAACTCTAAATCCTCTAGTTTTTCTATAAGAGCACCGTATAATGTATCGATTTCAGGTTCGTTGTCCTCTCCCTCGTTGTAGAACTCGATAAGAACCTCCAAATCTTCCTTCATTGTTAGTAAAGAATCAAATGACTGAGTCCAATACTTTTTTCCGTTTATTACTTTTAATAATTTCTCAGCAGTTGCAGGATCATCCCAAAAATTTGGGTCGTGAGTTTTTATCTCCTCTTCCTGAATTTCTACGCGCTTATTATCTAAGTCAAAGATAGCGGTTTAAGTCCGCCAGTCTCTTTGTTAACTCGTTTATTTGGTCTTGATTTATCATGGCGTAAAGGTAATTAATTTGTAATTGAAAATGAATAATTCCTAATTGATAATTGAATTTTATTAATTTTACGATACCAAAGCATCTAAAATGAGCAAACTACACATTTACAACACCTTAACTGGAAAAAAGGAAGAATTTAAACCCATTATTGAAAATCATGTTGGGATGTATGTTTGCGGGCCCACAGTTTACAGCGATGTGCATATCGGAAATGTGCGTACCTTTTTATCGTTTGATGTTATCTACAGGTACCTAAAATTTTTGGGCTACTCCGTAAGGTATGTAAGAAATATAACGGACGTAGGACATCTATTAAATGACGAAGATTCGGGCGAAGATAAAATTGGAAAACAAGCAAAACTAATGAACCTGGAACCCATGGAAGTAGTACAACACTACACCAACGGATTTCATGACGTAATGAAAGCTTACAACATCACTCCGCCTAGCATAGAGCCTTCTGCCACAGGTCATTTAATAGAACAAATAGAAATGGTGCAAGAAATCATTGACAATGGATTTGCTTATGAGGCTGGAGGTTCTGTGTATTTTGATGTAGAAAAATACCATAAATCTCACCATTACGGAAAACTATCTGGAAGAAAAATCGAAGACTTACTCTCAAATACCCGAGAACTAGACGGGCAAAGTGAAAAACGAAACCCCCTTGATTTTGCTATTTGGAAAAACGCAGACCCCAGCCACATCATGCGTTGGAACTCGCCATGGGGACAAGGTTTTCCGGGATGGCATTTGGAATGTACTGTAATGAGTACCAAATATTTAGGTGAAACCTTTGACATTCACGGTGGAGGAATGGATTTAAAATTTCCTCATCATGAATGTGAAATTGCGCAAAGCAAGGGAAGCGGAAAAAAAGATCCAGCAAATTATTGGATGCATACAAATATGCTCACCATGAATGGCGCTAAAATGAGCAAATCCGTTGGGAATGTAGTTTCTATTGAAGAATTGCGTACAGGAAATCATGAGTTATTAGAGAAGGGATTTAGCGAATCTGTTATTCGATTTTTTATGCTTCAATCGCATTATTCGAGTACATTAGATATTTCTAGCTCCGCTATTTCAGCGTCCGAAAAAGGGTTCGACCGACTTATGAAAGCTCTCGAAACGATGAGAGAACTAAAGTCCACTGACTCATCTTCGTTGGATATAGCGACATGGAAAGAAAAATGCTACGATGCCATGAATGACGATTTCAATACCCCTATTTTAATCGCACATTTATTTGACGGAGTAAAGATGATAAATGGTATTGCAGCAGGAAACGAATCTATTTCAAGTGCTGATTTAGCATTGCTTACCCAAACAATGAATGGATTTGTGTACGAGGTACTAGGATTAGTATCTACCCAAAAAGAAGCAACACAAGAATCCGTTACCGAGGAGTTACTCCAACTGCTTATTGAATTAAGAAAACAAGCCAAAGACAACCGAAATTTTGCTTTAGCAGATGAAATAAGAGACAAATTATTGAGTTTGTCTATTGAACTAAAAGACTCGAGAGAGGGAACCACATGGGAAAGAAATTAAGCATACTAGTACTGAGTTTGGCTTTTTTGGCGAGCTGCGGAGGCGAAGAACAAGCAAAAACACAATCAGCCCACAAAGAAAAACCGAGAGAAATTGCGATAGTTAAAACTCCCGTGTTCAACCAAGATTCTGCCTATCAGTTCGTCCAGACTCAAGTAGATTTTGGTCCAAGAGTACCCAACACGGAAGCACACAGAAATTGTGCAACATGGCTGGAGACTACCCTGAAAAATTACGGTGCAACCACTCTGGTTCAGGAAGCTGTGGTTACCGCTTTTAATGGTGATAGATTAAACATAAAAAATATTATTGCACAGTTTTCGCCAGAAAATTCGAGGCGCGTAATGCTCTTTGCGCACTGGGATACCAGACCAGTTGCCGACAAGGATACTCAGCGAAAATCCGAACCTATTGATGGTGCAAATGATGGAGGAAGCGGTGTAGGTGCATTGCTAGAAATAGCTCGGCAACTACATCAAACTGAACCAAATATTGGGGTTGATATTATACTTTTTGACGCGGAAGACTACGGAACATTTGAAGGAAGTATTAGTTCTATGAAAGACAGCTGGTGTTTAGGTTCGCAGTATTGGGCAGAGAATCCGCCTATTGCTAATTATCGCCCTGCTTATGGAATACTTCTAGACATGGTTGGAGCTGCCAATGCAAAGTTTCCGAAAGAATACATCTCGATGTATCATGCCAGACAGGTAGTAGAAAAAGTGTGGACTACCGCCAAAAAACTAGGTTACGGAAATTACTTCATTGAAAAAGAACTATCTCAATATCAAGCAATAACAGATGATCATTTGTATGTAAACGCATTGGCAAACATCCCAAGTATAGACATTATAAGTTACGACCCAAACGAGAATACATTTGGGGATTTTCATCACACCCACGAAGATAATATGGATATTATTGACAAAAACACCCTGAAAGCTGTTGGGCAAACAGTGTTAGAAGTTGTGTTTCAAGAACAATAAAAACCATTAGAAATTAGGGGAAGTCCAAAAAAGAATGTACATTTGCATCGTAATAGTAGAAAGGAAGGAGCTGAACAGCTCCTTTTTTATTGGGAAAAAATGATAAAAAAAGACACTGTACACGCGCTAATTGAAGAAAAGCTGACTGAAACTCCGGAGTTTTATTTGGTTGATCTGCAAATAAATAACGCCAACAAAATCTATATTGAAATAGATCATAAGACAGATCCTATCTCAATCAACGATTGTATAGCGTTTAGCCGACAGGTAGAGCACAATCTCGACAGGGAAAAAGAAGATTTTGAGCTTGAAGTTACCTCTCCTGGTCTGAGTGTGCCATTTAAGGTGCACCAACAATACCTCAAAAACAAAGGAAAGGAAGTGAAAGTGATGCTCAATACGAGTAAAACAATTGAAGGAATATTGGAAGAGGTAACAGAAGAAGGAATTGTGATTACCAACGAAACAAAGGAGCGAGTAGAAGGGAAAAAGAAAAAAATTAAAGTAAATAACGAGTTCAAACTACCGTTTGACGAAATAAAAGAGACAAAAATAATAGTAAAATTTAAATAATAAGGGATGGACAGTATCAATTTAATTGACTCATTTTCTGAGTTTAAAGAATTCAAAAACATTGACAGAGTAACAATGCTTGGTGTGTTGGAGGAGGTTTTTCGTGCGATGATCAGAAAGCAGAATGGAACAGACGAAAACTTAGACGTTATTATCAATGTGGACAAAGGAGATTTAGAACTTTGGATAAACAAGATGATTGTAGAAGATGGAATGAGTGAAGACGATGCTTTGGAAATCGAATTATCTGAGGCATTAAAGATTGAAGATGATTTTGAAGTGGGTGAAGAAATTGCCATTGAGGTAAAAATTGAAGACTTTGGAAGAAGAAACATCTTGGCTTTAAGACAAAACCTGATCAACAAGATAATGGAATTGGAAAAAGACAACGTTTTCAAAAAGTACAAAGACAAGCTAGGCGAATTGATGACTGGAGAAGTATATCAAATTTGGAAAAGAGAAATGCTTATTTTGGATGAAGAAGGAAACGAACTAATTCTTCCAAAAACAGAACAAATTCCTGGAGACTTTTTCAAAAAGGGAGACACAATTAGAGCCGTGATTGAACGAGTTGATCACATCAATAATTCACCAAGAATTATCTTATCAAGAACCTCTCCTCAGTTTTTGGAAAGACTGTTTGAATTGGAAATTCCTGAGATTTTTGATGGATTGATAACCATTAAGAAAATCGTTAGAACACCAGGTGACCGAGCAAAAGTTGCAGTTGAATCGTATGACGACAGAGTGGATCCAGTAGGAGCTTGTGTAGGAATGAAAGGAGCAAGAATTCATGGAATTGTGCGTGAATTGAGAAACGAAAACATTGACGTAATCAACTACACAGAAAACGAAAAACTTCTAATTCAGCGAGCATTAAGCCCTGCCAAAGTTGGGTCTGTGGAAATTGTAGAGGAAACTGGAAGAGCCAATGTCTATTTACACCCAGATGAGGTTTCCAAAGCAATTGGACGAGGAGGGCAAAACATAAAGTTAGCAGGAAAACTTACTGGATACGAAATTGATGTCTACAGAGAAGGTGCAGAAGATATTGAAGATGTAGATTTGAATGAATTCTCAGACGAAATAGATGCTTGGATTATCGATGAGCTGAAAGCTATTGGGTGTGATTCTGCAAAAAGTGTTATAGCAATAGGAAAAGAAGATTTGGTTCAAAGAACAGACTTAGAAGTTGAAACGATAGAAGAGATTTTGTCGATTTTGAAATCTGAGTTTGAATAAAATAATTTGAATTTCACCAAATAAACTATATTTTTAAAGAAAAGAGCAAAACAACATTACTACATGGCGGTTAAAAGACTAAGTAAAATAGCAAAAGAGTTGAACGTTGGAATTTCCTCCCTTGTTGATCATTTGAAATCAAAAGGTGTGGAGATAGAGTCGAGCCCTAACACGAAAGTGGAGGAAGACGCATACAATATTCTACTCGAAGAGTTTGAGGATGCTAAAATAGAAAAAGCCAAAGCCAAGGAAGTGGTTGCTAGCAGAGAGAAGAAGCCTGTTGTGGAGGAAACTCCTAAAGTGGAAGAAGATGTAATAAAGGCCAAAGCGGAAGAGATAAAGAAACCTGAGGTACTTGGTACAGTGGATCTTAATCCTAAGCATAAAAAAGTAGAACCAAAAGAGGAGCCAACACCTGTGAAGGAAGAGACTAAAATAGAAGAGCTAAAGACTGAACAACCCAAAAAACAAGCTGAACCTGAAACAATAAAAGCCTCTACAGCCAAGCTGGAAAAGCTTGAAGTACTCGGAAAAATAGATTTGGAGGCAACAAAAAAACCAAAGAAAAAAGAAGCGCCTAAAGAAGAATTAAAAAAAGAGGAACTAAAAGTAGAAGCAAAAATAGCGGAAACTACTCTTGTAGAAAAAGAAGAGCCTAAAGTTGAAAAGAAAACGGAAGATAAACCGAAAGAAGCTCAGCCCGCTGATGTCACCATCAAGGCGAAGGCAGATAGATTAACAGGAACTACCGTATTAGGTAAAATTGAATTGCCAGTTGACAAAAGCAAAGAAAAGACTAAACGAAAAAGGATTAAAAAAGTTAACATTGAAAAAACCATCAGCAGAGGAGATGGAAACAAAGGCAACACCAACCAAAGAGGCAAAAAACCTCAAAAAGCAGAAATTACTCCAGAGCAAATTCAAAAAGAGATTAAAGAAACTCTTGCACGATTGAGCGGAAATTCTGGAAAGAAAAAAGGTGATAAATACCGAAGAGAAAAAAGACAAGCGGTAGCCGAAAAAAGAGAGGAAGATTTACAAAAACAAGATGCTGAAAGTAAAATTTTAAAGCTTACTGAATTTGTAACAGTTTCTGATCTTGCCTCTTTAATGAATGTTACACCAACCGAGGTTATTTCAGCCTGTATGTCACTCGGGATCTTTGCATCCATTAATCAACGTATCGATGCCGAGACCATTTCTATCATTGCCGATGAATTTGGGTTTGATGTTGAATTTATCTCTGCTGAAGACCAAATTGGTGTAGAAGAAGAAGAAATCATAGATGCCCCCGAAGATTTGGTGGATAGAGCTCCTATTGTTACTGTAATGGGACACGTAGATCACGGAAAAACCTCTTTACTAGATTATATACGAGAAGCGAAAATTGCTGACGGAGAAGCAGGTGGAATTACCCAACATATTGGTGCTTACAAGGTAACTGGAAAAGAAACAGGAAGACAAATCACCTTTTTGGACACACCAGGTCACGAAGCCTTTACTGCCATGAGAGCAAGAGGTGCCGCAGTAACGGATATTGCCATCATTATTGTAGCTGCCGATGATGCTATCATGCCACAAACGAAAGAGGCTATCAACCACTGTCAGGCTGCTGGCGTACCAATGGTATTTGCTATCAATAAAATAGATAAGCCAGGAGCGAATCCAGACAACGTTAAAACCCAACTATCCGCTATGAACTTGCTGGTAGAAGAATGGGGAGGAAAATATCAATCGATGGATATTTCCGCAAAAACGGGCCAAGGTGTGGAAGAATTACTTGAAAAAGTACTATTGGAAGCAGAATTACTGGAGCTAAAAGCAAACCCAGATAGAAATGCACAAGGAGCAGTACTGGAATCTTCCTTAGACAAAGGAAGAGGATATGTTACTAATATCCTAGTGGAAAAAGGAACGTTACGAGTAGGAGACATGTTATTGTCTGGTCATTATTACGGAAAAGTAAAAGCCATGCACAACGAACATGGTAAAAAAGTGAAAGAAGTAGGACCGGCCACTCCAGTTTCCATTATTGGACTAAACGGAGCGCCAAATGCGGGTGATAAATTCAACGTTCTTGAAGACGAAAAAGAAGCGAAACAAATTGCTACAAAACGTGAGCAACTCCAAAGAGAGCAAGGCGTAAGAACAAAGAAACACATTACACTAGAGGAGATAGGACGAAGACTTGCTATCGGAGATTTCAAAGAATTGAATGTAATTGTAAAAGGAGATGTAGATGGGTCAATCGAAGCCTTGACAGATTCCTTATTAAAGCTCTCTACGGAAGAAATAGCGGTAAATGTCATTCACAAAGCAGTAGGAGCCATTTCCGAATCGGATGTCTTACTAGCTTCTGCCTCTGACGCCATAATTATTGGTTTCCAAGTAAGACCTACTGCACAAGCAAGAAGAATTGCCGAAACAGAAGAAATCGACATCAGGTTGTACTCGATTATTTACCAAGCTATTGAAGAAATGAAAGACGCAATGGAAGGAATGTTATCTCCAGACATTGTAGAAGAAGTTCTTGGAACGGCAGAGGTTAGAGATATATTCAAGATTTCTAAAGTTGGAACAATTGCGGGTAGTTATGTACTCGAAGGAACTATCACACGAAGTGCCAAAGTTAGGTTGATTCGAGATGGAATTGTCATCTACAACGGAAAACTTGCCACTCTCAAAAGGTTCAAAGATGATGTGAAGGAAGTGAAGTTCGGCTACGAATGTGGAATTGCGCTAGAAAAGTTTAATGACTTACAAGTAGGCGATCAGTTTGAGGCTTATCACGAAGTGGAAGTTGCCAAAACGCTAAAATAAGTACAGAAACATGAGTAGGTTAAAGTCTATTTTCGCTTCCGGCAAATCAGCCTTTGCGACAAAGGATGAGCTAGCTACTTATTTCATCGCCCACTTTGGTGTAAAACCAAAAAAAATTGAACTGTACAAGCAAGCGCTTACTCACAAATCAATTTCGGCCGACTTCAATAACGAAAGGCTAGAATATTTAGGAGACACGATACTTTCAAGTATCGTGTCTTCTTATTTATTCAAAAAATTTCCCGAAAAAGACGAAGGTGGACTTACTGTTCTCACCTCTAAAATTGTAACACGCCACAAACTAAACGAAATTGGTTCTCTCATCCAACTTAATGAACATATCGTAGCAGTAGAATTTCAACGCGGGTACAAAAATTTAGTAGGCAATGCTTTTGAGGCAGTAATTGGCGCCATTTTCTTGGACCAAGGATTCGATAAAACCGCAAAAAGTGTCCAACGTTCTCTACTTCGACATATTGATTTAGTGGAACTCGATAAGATCAAAACAAACTTTAAAAGTGTGCTTATTGTATGGGGTCAAAAAACGAATAATCAAGTTGTATTCCAAGGAAAAAAACTTCCAGAATCAAGCAAATACAAAAGTACTTTGTACATCAATTCCAAAAAAATTAATTCGACCGCCAAAGACTCGAAAAAAGAAGCAGAGTTGTTTCTAGCTGAGAAAGCACTCAAATCACTTTTTACGGAAGAATACTAAACCAACTACTTCCATGTGTATTTCAAAAAACACTCTTGTTATTGATAACTCTAAGTTACTTGGATAATTCTAAAGAAAACCCTATTTTTAGCGGCTAAACAAACTAAAAAAAACTAAATTTTTATGGAAACATTTATGATTTACTTGCCAATTGTATTGGCGGTAATAGGATTAATTTACATGCTACTTAAGCGTGGATGGGTACTGAAACAAGATTCGGGAGACGGAAAAATGAAAGAAATTTCTGACCACATTTACGAAGGAGCTTTGGCTTTTTTGAAAGCTGAATACAGACTTCTTACCTTATTTGTGATAGGAGCGAGTCTTGTGCTTGCTGGGGTTGCCTACTTTGTTGAAACTACCCATATCCTCATTATTCTCGCTTTCATAATTGGAGCAGTATTCTCGGCAGTAGCGGGAAACATGGGAATGAGAATTGCAACCAAAACAAATGTAAGAACAACACAAGCAGCAAAAACTAGTTTGCCTCAAGCGCTCAAAGTGTCTTTTGGTGGAGGAACAGTAATGGGACTTGGCGTTGCTGGGTTAGCAGTACTTGGACTTACCGCATTTTTTATTGCTTTCTTCCAGATATTTATGGAAGGAGCTTGGACGAATACAGCCGACATGACCATTGTACTAGAAACCCTAGCAGGATTCTCACTTGGAGCCGAATCTATCGCACTATTTGCAAGAGTTGGCGGAGGAATCTATACAAAAGCCGCAGATGTTGGGGCCGATCTTGTGGGTAAAGTAGAAGCAGGAATTCCGGAAGATGACCCCAGAAACCCAGCAACAATTGCCGATAATGTGGGAGATAATGTGGGAGACGTAGCTGGTATGGGAGCTGACTTGTTTGGTTCGTACGTTGCTACTGTATTAGCTGCCATGGTATTAGGAAACTATATTATTAAAGATATGGGCGGTGATATCACAGAATTTGGATTTGGAGGTATTGGCCCCATTTTATTGCCAATGGCGATTGCTGGATTTGGTATTATTATTTCTATCATAGGAACTTTTCTGGTGAAAATTTCTTCCAATGATGCCAAAGAAGCTCAGGTTCAAAAAGCTTTGAACATTGGGAACTGGACATCTATTGTGTTAGTCGCTGTAGCTTGTTTTGTTCTGGTAAAATGGATGCTTCCCGAAACAATGAAAATGAACTTCTTTGGAGAAGGAACTAAAGATGTAGCCTCTATTATGGTCTTTTATGCAACATTGGTAGGATTAATCGTGGGAGGAGCAATTTCTTCCTTTACGGAGTATTACACAGGCCTTGGTAAAAAACCAATTTTGAATATCGTAAGACAATCCAGTACTGGAGCTGGAACCAATATTATTGCTGGGCTAGCTACCGGAATGATTTCGACTTTCGCTTCCGTGTTACTATTTGCCGGAGCGATTTGGGCTTCGTACGCATTTGCAGGATTCTATGGAGTTGCAATGGCAGCCTCTGCAATGATGGCAACGACTGCCATGCAACTGGCAATTGATGCTTTTGGTCCTATCGCTGACAATGCGGGAGGAATAGCGGAAATGAGTGAACAAGAGCCTATCGTAAGAGAAAGAACTGATATTTTGGATGCCGTAGGAAATACTACTGCAGCTACAGGAAAAGGTTTTGCAATTGCCTCTGCTGCACTAACCGCCTTGGCGTTGTTCGCTGCATACGTAACATTTACCGGAATTGATGGAATTAATATTTTTAAAGCACCTGTGCTTGCCATGCTTTTTGTTGGAGGAATGGTTCCTGTGGTATTTTCTGCCCTAGCAATGAATGCTGTAGGAAAGGCTGCAATGGAAATGGTAGAGGAAGTAAGAAGACAATTCAGAGAAATTGCAGGAATAATGGAAGGAACAGGAAAACCAGAATATGATAAATGCGTAGATATTTCTACAAAAGCTTCTCTCAAACAAATGTTGTTACCAGGAATATTAACCATCGGGTTCCCTATCGCAATTGTCTTAGTAGGAATAGCAATTTACGGAACCGAAGGAAGTCAATTAGTAGCAGAAATGTTAGGAGGATACATGGCTGGTGTAACTGTTTCTGGTGTCCTTTGGGCTATCTTCCAAAACAATGCTGGAGGAGCCTGGGACAATGCCAAAAAATCATTTGAAGCAGGTGTTGAAATCAACGGTGAAATGACCTACAAAGGTTCTGACGCTCACAAGGCGGCAGTAACAGGAGATACTGTTGGAGACCCGTTTAAAGATACATCAGGACCTTCAATGAATATTTTAATTAAATTAACGTGCCTGATAGGATTAGTAATTGCACCTATCTTGGGTGGACATACCTCAGAAGCTAATCTCGACATGACTACTTCTCATGCAATGGAAGTATCTGCTAACAATGCAGAGCAGGAAATGACCTCTGACCAACATGCTATTGCCTTAGAATCTTTAACAGACGAAACTATAATTTCCATGGAAAAAGACGGTGTTTCTACCAAAGGAATGATTTCTGATGAAAGATATTACAGACTACAAGACGACATACAAGCACAAAAGCAGGCATTGCAAGAAAGTACCATGGAATAGAAACTGACTAAGTTCTCTGAGTAAAACAACTGAGAGTCAACTCAACATTTTACAAAACCGTCCCGAAGCATCGTGGACGGTTTTTTTTGATCCGGGTGTAGTAAGTTCGAAGAGTCAATTACGATATTCATCTCGCAATTTATATTAACTTTGTACTCATACAAAAAAACAGAACCAGTTCATGAGTGATTCAATCAAACACGAGTGCGGAATAGCCCTTTTGAGACTAAAAAAACCGTTAGATTTTTACCTCGATAAATATGGAACTTCCTTTTATGGCTTAAGAAAAATGTATCTTTTAATGGAGAAACAACACAATCGTGGGCAAGATGGATCTGGATTGGCTAACATCAAGCTAGATATGGAGCCTGGTTCGCGTTATGTAAGTCGATCTCGATTTACCGGGAGCAACAACATTCAAGCGGTATTTAATCACATCAACAGAAGGTTTGATAATTTGACCGAAAAGCAACTCAACAATCCTGAGTGGCTTAAACAAAATGAAGCCTTCACAGGTGAGGTATTTTTAGGACATTTAAGGTATGGAACCTATGGTAAAAATAGTGTAGAAAACACTCATCCATTTCATCGAGCTAATAATTGGATGACAAAAAATTTAATCCTGGCCGGGAACTTTAACCTTACCAACGTAGACGAACTGTTTGATGTTCTGGTAAAAATTGGTCAGCATCCGAAAGAAAAATCAGATACGGTAACGATATTAGAAAAAATAGGTCATTTCTTGGACGAAGAAAACCAACTTCTTTTTGAAAAGTACAAAGCTCTGGGGTATAATTACCAGCAAATTACTGAGCTCATAATGGAAAACATTGACATCCAGCAGATCTTAAAAAACTCTTCGGTAGATTGGGATGGTGGATATGCCATGGCAGGAATTCTTGGTCATGGAGATGCCTTTGTTTTTAGAGATCCTAATGGAATAAGACCAGCCTATTGGTACGAAGATGATGAAATAGCTGTTGCTACCTCAGAACGTCCAGTGATCCAAACTGTATTTAACGTGCCTTTAGAGAAAATAAAAGAAGTAACACCAGGAAGTGCTCTTATTATAAAGAAAAATGGCGAAGTTTCCGAAAAAGAAATCTTGACTCCTCGCAACAGAACTGCTTGCTCATTCGAACGAATTTATTTTTCTAGAGGAAGTGATAAAGACATTTACCGAGAGAGAATAGAGTTGGGGAAAAAACTGGTACCACAAATCTTGACTTCCATTGATCAAGATTTAAAAAATTCGGTGTTTTCGTTTATTCCTAATACCGCAGAAACTGCTTTCTACGGTATGATAAAGGGAGTAGATGCTCATTTGAATCAAGTAAAAATAAATGAAATACAAGCCCTAGGAGAAAACAAAACTCCAGAAGCTCTGAGAGAAATTTTGGAGTTTACATATCGGGCAGAAAAAATTGCAATTAAAGATGCAAAACTCCGAACCTTCATCACTCAAGATGACGATCGAGACGATTTCGTGGCTCATGTTTATGATTTAACTTATGGAACCGTGAATGAAGGAGTGGATAACCTTATTGTGGTAGATGATTCTATCGTGAGAGGTACGACTCTCAGGACTTCTATTTTGAGAATGCTTGGAAGAATGAAACCCAAGAAAATTGTCGTTGTTTCTTCTGCACCGCAAATTAGATACCCAGATTGTTACGGAATTGATATGAGTAAAATGGGAGATTTTATTGCTTTTCAAGCGGCCATAGCGCTACTAAAAGAGAGCGGAAGGCAACATATTATAGATGATGTGTACAAGCAAAGTGTGGCACAAGCCACATTGCCCAAAGAGGAAATGAGAAACTTTGTAAAAGAAATATATGCACCCTTTACTCCCGATGAAATTTCGGCAAAAATAGCTCAAATCCTTAAGCCTGATGGAATGGATGAGATAGAAGTTGAAATCATTTATCAAACATTAGAAGGCTTGCATGCTTCGTGTCCAGAAAATTTAGGAGATTGGTATTTCTCTGGAGACTACCCTACCCCTGGAGGAAACAAAGCGGTAAATCAAGCATTTATCAATTACTACGAAGGCAAGAATGTGAGAGCGTATTGCTAACCCTCCCAGTTGGGCATGAACCGTGCTTGACTTTCAACGAAATTACATAGAAAATAGTACCTACAAAAAAGCCCTTCATTCAAGAATGAAGGGCTTTTAATTTTTCTTATCACGAGTTTTTACTCTCCCATTATGTTTACTCTTTCTCTGTTGTCTTCCATTCCAGACAATTCTTTCAATGCCTCAAACGCTCTGTTTTTGGCATTCGCTCTTAACTGAGAAGTACCCGCAGTTTTCTGCTGATCAAAATTCTCTGGTGTTGCCACTGGGTTCTTCCCTTTCACTTTCACAACAAATACCCCAGAGTTTCCTGCAACAGGTTTAGATGTACCATTCACTTCCATTCCAAAAGCTGTTCCAACTACTGCCGGTTCATTTCCAATAGTAGTAATATTAGAGCTTGCAAGCGTTACATTTTCTGCAGATAATACCGAAGCATTCACTTTTCCAGCAATTTCTTCTAACGTAGCTCCAGACATTCTTCCTTTTAAGATTTCTGCTTTTTTCTTGTTCATTACTTCATACTCAATGGCATTTTTTAACGACTGGCTTAAATCTTCCCAAGAAGGAGTTCCTGCTGTGCTTCTTTTCAACAGATGTGCCACAGCGACAGTTCTTTCAAATACCAATTCATCTGAAATATCTCCTTCATCCGTATTTTTGCTAAATGCCCATTTCTTTACTTGCTCGAAATTAGTTCCAAACTCTGGCATATCTTTTTGAGTAATAAGTACGTCATCTGCTGGTGTTACCGAAAGTCCTACCTTTGTGGCCGCAGATCTAAATGCAGAGTCAGATACATTGTTCTTATCAAATGACGTGATAAACTCGAGCGCTTTGTCCCTTACAGCATTAATTGTTTGTCTCGATCTTCTAATCTCGCTATCTACAGTTGCCACAACCAACTCTTTTTCGTCAGACTGTCGTCTTCTTAATACTTCTATAATGTGAATACCAAACTGGGTTCTTGTTTGAGTAATAGTTCCAACTGGCTCTTCAAAACTTACTTTTGTAAACTCTGGCACCATAGTCTTCTCATCAAACCACTCGTACTTTCCACCTTTTTCTTTGGACCCCAAATCGGTAGAGAATTTCTCGACAGCATCTTCAAATCCTCTTCTGTTTCTTTTGAGAGCTTTTACAAGGCTATCTGCTCTTTCTTGTTGTACTTGCTGATTAGGATATTCTCTATTTCCTAACAAGATGTGACGTACCTCAGCTTCTTTCTTGAAGCTGTTCTTCAATACTTTTGAAATCTTGAAATAATCTCCGTCTCTGTATGGGCCAATCACATCGCCATTTTGAGCATTGTTCACAATCGAATCAATCTCTGAAGGAAAGTTGCCTACACCAAAATCAGTGTTTTTGGTGTCGCTATTGTTCACCACAAATGCAGTATCATTTTTGGCTTCTTTAAATAATTCCACTCTATCTTCTAAGTATTCTCTCGCTGCGAATAAATCATCTTCGGATGGAGCAATTTCAAACTCTACGAATTGAAAAGAAATTTTGTCTTTTTGTTTGTATTGTTTCTCGTTTTTGTGCTCCTCGTAATAAGCCTTCATCTCACTTTCAGTAACTCCAGCTTCTTCCATCGTTACAGATGAAAATGGGGCATGAACAAAATCAAAACTCACAGTACTTCCATTTGCCTCAAAAGATTTTTTTGCTTCGTATGAAGTAACGTACAATCCTTTTTCCAACATATTGAAATACTTCTTTTGTAACTGAGATTTTTCTGCTTGTTCTCCAATAATGTTTTCAAAAAAGAACTGAAAACCTGGATTTTGCAGGTAAGCTGGTAGGAGTCTGTTCAATGAGTCTCTGCTAAATTTTCTGTCAGGACCAAGAAAAAATCCGTAAGGCTCATACAGCTGACCATCTACGTTATTTCCTTGTAATAAATCATTGAATTCTTCGTCTGTTACTTCTATTCCCAATTTGTCATACTCCGCCTGAAACATTTGTTGGTTGAGGTATTGGCTTAGGTAATTTTCGGTAAGTTGTTGCTTCATCGATGAAGGTGCTGGCTGACCGTTCAGCGCTTGAAACGCTCTGTTTGTTTTTTCAAACTCCGCTTCTACCATTTGTTGGTAATCCAAGCTTGTAATTTCTTCACCGTTCACTGTTGCGATTGCCGCTTGCTCAATTGCTCCGCCACCTCGAGACAATGTGTCGCCTAAGATGAATGCAAGCATTCCTACTACAATTACTACAACTAATAGCCAAGATCTTTTTCTAATTTCTCCAATTGCTGCCATTCTTGTTCTCTTTTGTTTAAAATTTAAGAGGCGAATATACGATTAGTTTGCGAAAAACCCTCGTTAAAACACCTGAAAAATGATTGGTTTTGAGGTCTGTCACCTCATTTTTTTTAATTCACTAACTTACGGAGTTCCCAGAGTTAATGTAATCCTCTGATGGATTCACAAAGGAAAGCGCTCCTTCGTTGTTTTCAGCCATCAGAATCATCCCCTGCGACTCAATTCCTTTTATGGCTCTAGGAGCTAAATTCACGAGTACACTTACCTGTTTTCCAATAATTTCTTCGGGAGAATAGCTTTCGGCAATTCCCGAAACGATGGTTCGGATTTCGGAACCGATATCTACTTTCAGGCGGAGCAATTTCTTGGTTTTCTTTACTTTTTCTGCCTCCAAGATAGTTCCTATCCGAATATCGAGTTTGGTAAAATCCTCAAACGTGATTTCCTCTTTGGTGGGTTCGGCAGGTAAGTTATTCGCTTTGCTGGATGCTAATTTTTTCAACTGATCCTCCACCAATTGATCCTCTATTTTGGTAAAAAGCAATGTGGCCTCGTTAATCTTTTCGTTTTCTTGTAGTAAAGAAAAACTCCCCAAGTCAGCCCAATTCAATTTCTCCGACAATGCTAGCATCTCTCTTAGAGATTTCGATTTTTTCGGCATAAATGGCTCAAAAGCAATCGCCAAGTTGGCAGAAATTTGCAAGGCAATTTTCATAATGGTTTTGACCCTTTCTGGATCCGATTTTACCAATTTCCAGGGTTCTGAATCTTGTAAATATTTATTTCCTATCCGGGCAATGCTCATAGCTCCAGCAAGTGCCTCTCTAAATCGATACGCCTCTATACTTTCCCCTATCTTGTGAGCAATCTCCTTTACTTCCTTCATAATTAATGTATCGGATTCCAGCACCTCACCAGACTCGGGAACCATTCCTCCGTAATATTTATTGGTGAGCACCACCACCCGGTTTACGAAATTACCAAAAATCGCAACAAGCTCGTTGTTTACTCTGTCCTGATAGTCTTTCCAGGTAAATTCTGAGTCTTTACTTTCTGGCAAAATCGAGGTCAATACATAACGTAATTCATCAGCTTTGTCAGGAAATTCTTCCAAATACTCATGCAGCCAAACTGCCCAATTTCTGGAAGTAGACAATTTATCTCCTTCCAAATTCAAAAACTCATTGGCTGGAACGTTGTCTGGTAAAACGAACTCACCTTGTTGTTTTAATAAAATAGGAAAAATAACCGCATGAAACACAATGTTGTCTTTTCCTATAAAATGAACCAACTTGGTTTCAGCTTCTTGTGTCTCTTTATTTATTTTCCAATAATCCTCCCAATTTTTACCCTCTTTGTCTGCCCATTTTTTGGTAGCCGAAATATACCCAATTGGGGCATCCAACCACACGTAGAGCACTTTTCCTTCGGCATTTTCCAGAGGCACTTTCACTCCCCAGTCCAAATCTCGAGTCATGGCTCGTGGCTTCAATCCCGAATTTATCCAGCTCATCACTTGCCCGGTTACTTGGTTCTTCCACTCTTTTGGGTTGTGTAGTTTTCTTCCATGAATTGTACCCTCCTGAATCCAAGAAGTGAGCCACTCCTCATGTCTTTGCATTGGTAAAAACCAATGAGATGTTTCTTTCAACACAGGTTTGTTTCCGCTAATGGCCGATACTGGATTTATTAAATCCAAAGGACTTAAATCACTTCCACACTTTTCACATTGATCTCCGTAAGCACTTGGATTGTTACATTTTGGACATTCCCCTGTGATGTATCTATCTGCCAAAAACTGATTGTTTTCCTCGTCATAGTATTGTTCGGTGGTCTCCTTGGTAAAGGTTTCTTTCTTATTCAAATCCAGAAAAAACTCTTGAGCCATTTTGTGATGTTCTGGCGAGGAGGTTCTGTCATAAATGGAAAAATCAATACCAATTTCACGAAATGCTTTTTTATTGATTTCATGGTATTTATCCACAATTTCTTGAGGAGAAACTCCTTCTTTTTTTGCTCTAATTGTGATGGCTGCTCCGTGTTCATCTGATCCACAAACAAAGGCAACATCGCGCTCATTGAGGCGCAAATATCGCACGTAGATATCGGCTGGCAAATAAGCTCCTGCTAAATGCCCCAGGTGCAATGGTCCGTTGGCATAAGGTAGCGCTGCGGTTACTGTATATTTTTTTGGGTTTTCCAAGGCTTTAATAATTTTCGTAAAGATACTACTCTCTTGTTACATAAGAGAAAAAATGAGAAGAAATGAACACAGGGTATTCTTTGTCGAAGGCAATGAAGAGCCTCAATTTGCAGAGATAATTTTGGGCGAACCGTAATTAAATGTCCTGCCAGTATACAAGAGTTTCCCTTCTTCTTGGTTGAGGTAAACAAACTTTGGAAACGACCCTCCAGTAATCCTCAAAAATGTACCTGTTTCCATTATTTCATAGTCGAACTGAGTGCGTGTATCCTCAAAAAACCACTGAACTCTCTCTTCATCTCCCAAAAAATAAAGTTTTACTTGCGGAAATCCTTGGTAATTTTTCTCAAGTACCTTGAGTCTTTTACTGGCCATCTCGCAATAGGGACAGGATGTACTAAAATAGGCTCTCAACTGAGGCGAAGGTATTTTTTTGTCTAGTTCTACTTCGCCAATTTGTCCCATTTCGAATTTGTTTGATTCATCTGTGAATTCATCTAAAAATAATGGATGAACTACAAATACCACAGCTACGGAACCTGCTGCAACTACATACTTTGTGAGTTGTAACCAAAGAGAAGAAGTGAAAGAGCGCATCTTAAATACAAAAGAGATACATGCTAAAACGACTCCCGCAAGTAGCAACGGAACCTCTGAAAAAGACGGCAAAAAGGAGAGTGCGGACACTTGTATTATTTGCGATTGGCTCTTGTCGATTACAATAAAATAAAGGGGCAAGAGCATCCACAACAAGGTAAGAATGGAGAGAAATTTGGAAGGCTTACCTGCTAACCAAAAAACCGCCAATACAAAATAAAGAGAGAGAACAATTCTCGCTACAACTCCTGAATAGAAATAAGGTGTGAGGTTGGTTTCATACAGCTTTAGTTCAAAATCAAAGCAGTGTGAAAAAAATGAGGCTCCCACTAAAACAAGGAGTAAAGCTAGGGTAATTCTTATTATTAATTTCATAAAAAGTTGCCAAAAAAAAAGGAAAGAGTGGCCTCTTTCCTTTCGTTATATCCTGTATTTCAATTTATTTTGCTTCGCATGTGATAGTGATTGTTCCGTAGGTGGTATCTCCTTTTTCACAATGTTCGATTACATCCTTTTTTTTCCCATTCATGGTTTCGATAGAACTATCAGTCGGAAAAGTTTTCGAAGAATCTGTTCTTGTGCATTCGCACGTGTAATCTTTTTTACAAGATGCAACTATTACTAATGTTAGTCCCACTAATACTACTATTCTTTTCATAATCTGGTGTTTTTTCCTTTGTTGAACGAGGTTATACCTTCAAAGATATTATTTTTTTTCGTTTTTTATAAATTGTTGTGTCCATTCCTTTCATTTTTATGCCTCTATCCAAAAAAAAGGCCCAGCTAGTTTACATATTCGCACTCAACGAGCGACTCTGATTCAGCGACTGGAGCAATTCCCGTGAGTTTGTTATTGTGAGAGATATACCTCCATCTTAGTTCCTTTTTTTTTCTGTAGTCCCAAGTTATGAGTTGTGAATTAGCTGAATCTATATGTAGCTCAAAGTCTTTTTTTTGTTGTGATTCATTTTCCAAAATAAGATATCCGGCTCGATGAATGTAAAACTTGGAAAATCCAAGTTCGTTTGATTTCATAACATATGCACCATGAAACTTAGGTCTTGGAGCAGTGTCATCGTTCCAGTTTTGTGAAGCTAAGTAAGGAAAAAGGGCTTCCATGCACATCACGAAAATAATTACTGTTTTGAACCAAGGAGTAGCGAATCGGTTTTTTTTCGTTGCGGAGAATTCAAATTCCTGAGGAGGCGTGCTTAACTCCCGAAAAAAGAAGTGCCACAAGTGCTTATACCAGGGCGAGAGAATTAAAACAAAACAACTGAACAAAAAAGTACTGTACACTTTTACAGAAATATCAAATCCTACATTAACGGCAAGCACATTTGTCATAATTCCCAAACCTAAAAGTGCACCCAACAATCTGGTTCTTTTCCAAACCAAACATGCCGCGGTAATGATTTCTGCGCTTCCCAAAAATATAGAATACCCTCTGGACATTCCCATGGTGCTCCAGTACAAAATATCTCTGGACAAATCCTTGAGCTGAGTGTGTAGGATATTTGGTTCTGGGTAAAAAAACTGAGCTTTGAATAGCTTGTCGAAGCCGTAAATTAACAGCTGTAAGGAAACATAATAGGTCAGCAAAAGCAGGATGTAATGTCGTAAATTTACGTATGATTTGGAACCAAAAAATTGACTTAAAAAAGCAACCAATACAGAAAGTACGAACACATTACACAAATGAACAAACAGCCCAATTGAGTCAGAAGAAATGGATGGATCAAACTCAGTGTGTAACCTGAACAAAAATTGTCCTGTAAAGGAAACTAGTTTTTCAAAAAAAATATTGAACACTAAATAAGCCTCAGGAAAAAGTGAGTACTCGAATTCAAACGTTAGGATAAATAACGCGCAAAAACTTCCAATAAAGACCCAAAATACTTTGCCCATATCACTTATTGAGGTTACTCTTAGTTATTTCTTCCCTCACAATTTGTTTTATTCCCAAAAACATAAAAGCCGAAAATCCAAAAAAGAAGATTCCCATCCAAATAAGCCATCTGGAGGTTGGCGGAGTATTCTCGTTACCCGAAAAACCTACCATCTCTTCCTTATTCTCTTCTGTTCTTTTGCCGGGTTCAATTGTTTTTTGTTTCGTTTTCTTTCTCTCTTTTTTCTCTTCTTTCAGGACTTCGTTCCCTTTCACAATGGGGTAAGAAATTCTTGGATTTACAAGTTCTGGTTTCAACTTGCTGGTAACGGTATAGTTCAACGTAGGATAGGTCATCAAAATCCGATGATTGTTACCATCTCGTATAAAACTGCGGGAATTCCTTATCCATCCTTGGGTATCTAACCACTTAGACACCGAGTCGGAAATAAGAATAAATAGCTGAGAGCGAACTTGCTTTCCCGAAGCTCTGTGAGCATAGATTTGATAGACCCAAAACTCTTGAGTGACCACATCAAAGACCAGTGAACCATGGCTCAAATATTCTTCATAATTTCTTTCACACCCAATCAATGAATCTCGAGTGTCGAAAAATCGCATTACTTTTTTCGCTGTGTCCAACTGAACTTTTGGAAACGAATATCCTGACTGATCCACTTCGAGGTAGTTCAGTTTTATGGGGCTTTCTGGTGTACTGTATCGAACAGGTGCCATTCCTGGGTCAAAAATATTCTTTTCATCTAGTTCCATAGTTCCAGGTAATCCACTGTGACTTTTGTGAAAAATTTTCTTTGTTTGTCCCATTCCTTCGAGTCCGATAAGGAAAAATAAGACACTAATTAGGGCAGTTTTTTTCATGTTGTATTCATTTTTATACCTTCTTGTACACCACTACCAAAAAATGGTTCATTTTTTTTGCGAACCACTACTTCGAGGTATTAATCAATCACCCTTAGGCCAAATAACAAAAACCTTTCGTTACCTTTGCACCATGGTTTCAGTGAATAATTTATCGGTATTTTTAGGAGGAAAAGATCTATTTGACAATGTGTCATTTATGATTGACAAAAAAGACCGGATAGGGTTAGTAGGAAAAAACGGTGCAGGAAAATCTACCATGCTCAAGGCAATTATGGGATTGCTGCCTCCTTCGGGCGGAACGGTAAGTTCTCAAAAAGGAGTTACGATTGGTTACTTACCGCAAGAAATGAAGCACAATAATAACGCAAGAATTATTGATGAAGTGGAAAGTGCCAATTCGAAAATTACTACCATCGAAACAAGACTTGAGAAGATAAACCACCTCCTGCAAACCAGAACAGATTACGAGAGCGACTCCTACATGCAATTAATTGAAGAATTGAATGACCTAAACGAACAATTCTCTTTGCAGGGCGGATTCAATATGAGAGAAAATATTGAAAAATTTTTATTAGGATTGGGATTTAATTCTCCCGATTTTGAAAGGAAAATGAGCGAATTTTCTGGCGGATGGAAAATGAGGGTTGAACTCTGCAAAATCCTCCTAGAGCAACCCGATGTGTTGCTCCTTGATGAGCCCACAAACCACCTTGATATTGAATCGATTCAATGGCTTGAAGATTTTCTCAAAAACTACAACGGAGCCATTGTGTTAATCTCTCACGACAGAGCTTTTCTTGACTTTGTTACAAACAGAACTATTGAGATTAATGCAGGAAAAATTTACGATTACAAGTTTTCTTACTCCAAATACAAAGTAATTCGGGAGGAGGAGTTAACTATTCAAAAAGCAGCTGCAAAAAACCAAGAAAAATACATCAAAGAAACAGAGGAACTTATCAATAAATTTCGAGCAAAAAAAAACAAAGCGGCTTTTGCTCAATCGCTGATTAAAAAATTAGACAAACTCGAACTTGTGGAAGTTGACCAAGTTGATTCAGGAGGATTAAATTTCCGATTTCAACCGGCTCCAAGATCCGGAAAATTTGCTGCAAAATTTGAAGGTCTTACAAAAAAATTCCCTGAAAAAACAATCTTGAACAAGGCCGATCTGATGATTAATGCCCAAGACAGAATCTCACTCATTGGAAAAAATGGGGTAGGAAAAACTACCATCATCAAATTACTGGTAGGAGACGAAACTCACCAAGAAGGGGAGCTTGAACTAGGTCATAATATTTCTGTAGGATATTTTGCCCAAGATGAAGCAGAAAAACTCGATGGAAACAAAACAATCTTTGAAACAATTGATGACATTGCCGTGGGAGATATGCGAACCAAAGTTCGTAATATTTTAGGTTCGTTTTTGTTTAGCGGAGAAGACCAAGACAAGAAAGTGAAGGTGCTATCGGGTGGTGAGAAAACTCGATTAGCCTTGTGTAAACTATTGCTTGAACCACACAACTTTTTGGTACTTGATGAGCCAACCAATCACTTGGATATTGCGAGTAAAAATGTCTTGAAAGAGGCCTTAATGAAGTTTGATGGAACGTTATTAGTTGTTTCGCACGATAGAGATTTCTTGGATATGCTTACCAACAGAGTTTTTGAAATAAACAACCAGCAAATTAGTGTCCACCATGAAGATGTGGTGAGTTTTTTGAAAAGAAAAAAGAAGGAAAGCATTGCTTTATTCGAACATAAAGACAAAGAAAAAAAAGAAGAAGAATCGAAACCTAAAGCGGACAATTCGTTAAGTTACGAAGAGCAAAAAAAGCTCAAAAAATTAGAAAATAAGGTGCAAAAGCTTGAGAAAGAGATTGAAAAGCTAGAATCAAAAATAAAAGAATACGATGTGATGATGGCTGCACTCGATTACTCGGACGAAGCGAAAGCCAACAAAATAATTGAAGAATACAAAACCCTAAAAAATTCTCTTGAAGAAAAAGAAGGAGAGTGGGAAAAAGCGGTAGAGGAACTTTCGTGATTTTTATTCACATTGGAGTTGCTTTCAGCTTCTTTTCATGGTTGGACTTTACCAACCATTCGCCAGTTTCGAAAAAAAATCAATCCCACTTAGATTCAGAACGGAATTTGCTCTGTTGATTTTGTCCAATTATCATTGAATGTATCCAATTACAAGAATTTAACGCTATAATCGAAGCGTTTGTTTTACCTTTGTTACTTAAAATTAAACAAATGAAAAAACTACTGATTCTACTAAGTTTTTGTATTTCTTTTATGGCGAATGCCCAACAGTATACTATAAGCGGAACATTAAAAGATGCCTCCAACGGAGAAGACTTAATTGGCGCAACGGTAAAGGTAAAAGAACTTCCAACGGTGGGGGCAGTTTCCAATGTGTACGGTTTCTTTTCTCTTACTCTCGAAAAAGGAAATTACACTCTCATTTTTACCTCACTTGGTTACGAACCTGTAGAAAAGAAAATTCAACTATCGGCCAATCAACGGTTTGATATCGAACTCGCAGAACAATCAACCAAACTGAAAGAATTTGAGGTAACGGGCGAAATCGAGGATGCTAATGTCTCTTCTACAGAAATGAGTATCGAAAAATTGGATCCAAAATCAATCGAAGCAATACCCGTGTTATTGGGTGAAAAAGACATCGTAAAAACATTTACACTCATGCCTGGAATAAAGAGTGGCGGGGAAGGAAATGGAGGTTTTTTTGTGCGTGGAGGTGGTGTAGATCAAAATCTAATCTTATTGGACGAAGCGGTGGTGTATAATGCTTCTCACCTCCTTGGATTTTTCTCAGTGTTCAATTCTGATGCCATCAAAGATGTGTCTCTGTACAAAGGAGGAATGCCAGCAGAATATGGAGGAAGAGGTTCTTCGGTAATGGACATTACAATGAAAGACGGAAACAGCAAAAAATTTGGTGCCTCAGGAGGTTTGGGGGTTATTTCTTCTAGGCTAACACTCGAAGGTCCTATCGTAAAAGACAAAGGTTCATTTGTCGTTTCGGGAAGAAGAAGTTATGCCGATTTGTTCTTAAAACTATCGCCAGACGAAGATTTAAGAGATTCCAAACTCTACTTCTACGACCTTAACCTCAAAGCAAATTACAAAATAAATGATAAAAACAGGGTGTACCTGTCAGGGTACTTTGGAAGAGATGTGTTAGGAGTTGGAGAAACTTTTGGATTCAATTGGGGAAATGCTACAGGAACTCTACGTTGGAACCATTTGTTTAGCGATAAGTTGTTTTCGAACACTTCGCTTATCTTGAGTAATTATGATTATGAATTTAAGATAGGAAGCGATGAAGAATCTTTTGGATTCAAAGCCTCTATTTTGGATTACAACATCAAACAAGATTTTTCTTATTTTTTGAATGAAAAGAACACCATAAAATTTGGACTCAACATGATTTATCACACGTTTGATCCAGGTGAATTATTTAGTTCCATTTCGGGTTTTAATCCTATCAATTTGAATGATAGACTTGCTACAGAAAACGCTGTTTACCTCCAAAATGAACAAAAAGTGTCAGAACTATTCAGCATTCAGTATGGTCTTCGGTATTCGTTCTTTAATTATTTGGGGAATAATGATTCTATTTTTGACTACAACGAGGCAGGCAATACCACAAACTCTCGCTATTACAACCGACATGAAACCGCTAAGTTTTATGGAGGTTTTGAGCCCCGACTGGCAGCCAAATATATGCTGAGCGAGGTATCCTCCCTCAAAGCTTCGTATAATAGAAACTACCAGTACATCCATTTATTGTCCAATGCAACGGCTTCTTCTCCCACCGATTCTTGGGTGCCAAGTTCTAACAATGTAAAACCCCAAATCATTGATCAAATAGCTTTGGGATATTTTAGAAATTTTAAAAAGAACGCCTACGAATTTTCGGTAGAAGGATATTACAAAAACCTCCAAAACCAGATTGATTACAAGGATGGAGCAGATCTCTTCTTGAACGGTGAAGTAGAGCGTGAATTAACTTTTGGCTCAGGAATAGCCTATGGAGCTGAATTCTATTTGAAAAAAAGAAAAGGTGCCTTTACTGGTTGGTTGAGTTACACTTACTCTCGTTCTTTACGAAAATTTGATGCCATCAACAACGGAGAATACTATCCTGCTCGTCAGGATTTGATCCACGATATATCAGCAGTGGGTATTTACAAATTCAACGAAAAATGGACTGCATCGGCAAGTTGGGTATACACGACAGGACTTGCAGTTACCTATCCATCTGGAGGATACCAAATAGAAGGAGTTAATGTGCCTTATTATTCGGGAAGAAATCAATCGAGGTTCCCCGATTACCACAGAATGGATGTGGGGGTGACTTGGTACAACAAGAAAACCGATAAGTTTGAATCCAACTGGAATTTTTCTATTTACAATGTGTATGGTAGAGAAAATACCTTCTCTATTAATTTTATTGATGACGAAAGCAACCCAGGACAGACAGTCGCTGAACAAACAGCTTTATTTAAAATAATCCCTTCTGTTACCTATAACTTTAAATTTTAGACAGTATGAAAAAAATAATTTTTGCCTTTTCTATCCTCGCGATTTCTACGGTTTCTTGTCGAAAAATTATCGACATTGAACAAGAAGAGGGAGACAAACGAACAGTAATTGAAGCCACCTTGCTAGAAGGAACACACAGTTTTGATGTGAAAGTAAGCAAAACTTCCAACTTCTTTGGTGACAACACTCCTGTACCAATTACCAATGCTACCGTTGTACTAAACGATGGTGCTGGAGATTATACCCTCACAAGTTTTGGCGATGGAAACTATCAATTGGTTGGTTTCAACGCGGTATCTGGAACAGAATATACGCTTACCGTAAATGAGAATGGGAATAGTTTTGTGGCCAAAGGAATTATGCCCGCAGTAGTGCCAATTGATACAATCTCTTATGAATTTGTGGAAGCAAGTACATTCAATGACAGCGGGTACATTACCCAAATTGAATTCAATGACCCAGCAGCAACGGATAACTACTATCGAATCGAGGTAGATATTCAAGGTACCTATTACGGTGATATTTTTAACCTTATTTTATTGGATGATGGATTCCTAAATGGAAACAGAATTGAGTTTCCTTTATTCGCAGTTGATGTGGCGGATGCTTTTGATAATGTAACTATGAAACTCACCTCTTGCGATCGGGCTACTTTTACCTATCTAGAAGGAGTGGATGCGCTAATAAATGCCGGAAATGGCGCTCCTCCTGCTAACCCAACTGGCAACTTCAATAATGGAGCGTTAGGAAACTTTAGCCTCTATGCCTCTGATACGCAAAGTGTCGTAATCCTTCCTTGATGTACACCTACCACCTAATTAAAAAAAAGGGGCTGCTACATGAGCAACCCCTTTTTTATTTTGAATCTCTTTCTGTTTATTCTTGGTTGGTAGCGGAATTTTCATAAAAATACTTTGTTCCATTTTTTCTCCAAATAATAACTCCTACCGAAATATTTTCTTTGTTATAACCAGAGGGAATAGTGGTTGTATAGGTTTCATCGAACAAATCATCAGCAGCTACAGTTCCGGATACTATTTCTTTTCCCCAAACTCCACCTTCTACTGATCCTCTCATCGCTAAATGATGAGGAACAGTTCCAGATTGTCCGCTTTGTGTTGCCATTACTTTATCTTCTACAAGGTAAACACCCATGTAATAAGTACCTCCTGTATTTTGGTAAAATTTAGCTTGTGCGTCTACAGTAATTTTATTCCCTTCCCATTTTATTTTGTAGGCAGCTGATACTTTCACATTTGCCGCTGGTGTATTGATAGATTGGTCTATTTTTACTTTAGAATCTGTAACTTGAGCGGCTCCCGTATTCGTGCTCGCTTGGGTTCCGTTTACATAAATTAGAGGTTTTGAACCTCCGTAAGGGAAATTTGCTTGAAATGCATTTTGAACCGAGTTGGCAGGATCCAACTCAGAATTTACAAAAAATGAATTAGACACAAAGTAATTACTGTAATTTGCCCATTTAAAAGCAGTGGACTTGTAATCATTTATTAGGGTTTCCCAGTTTGTCCATCCCCATCCTCCACAAGGCGGACACAGCTCACCCGTTTCCTTCAATACGATTGGGACCTGAACTTGTGCATGAGCACTAAAAGTTGGTTCTGGTGCAGTTGTTCCAGTCTCTGGTTCAATTACTTCTTCCTCTTCTTTTTTACAACTAGAAATAGTCATTCCTAGCGCTAATAATGAAAGCACTAGGTACTTTCCAACTGATAATATTGATGTTTTCATAGATGGGTTTATGTTTTTTCGAGCCTAAAGTTACACAATATTTCTATCAAATTAAGCTTTTGCACTCTCAGACTTAATTTTCTTCCCGCTTTACCAGCATATAAAATCCATTATCGAGCTCCAAATAACCTTGGTTGTAAACGAAATAATAAACCGTACCTTTTTTAGTGGTATAAACACTTGTGAAGTAATTAAAGTCAAAATTTTTGGCAATTAATTTATCTCGATGAGTTTTGGTTTTTTGATCTGGATTGAGATCCGATAAAATTTTATAATTCTTCTTAAGTCTATTATTAATGTTTCGAACCAAATTCTTGTCCTCCACATGCAGTTTGTTGTTGTATGAATTTCGGCAATAATCAGAGCAAAACTTCTTATCGGCTCTTCCACGCACAATTTCTTCGCATTCTAAACATTTCTTTTCCATAAGGCTAAAAATTAAACTGAATGAGATATTTCTATCTGTATTTCAGTATTTTACTGATGTAAGATACAAAAATATTTATCATTTACAAACGACTACAAACGATTACATCCGAAAGTAAACGAAAACAAGTAGTTAGCAACCGAATACTCAAAAAGACTCACCGCATATTTGCACTGTCGAAACAAACAACGAGGTTTGACGGCACATAAACGAACCTGCCTTTGGGCGGAAGAAAATACAAAACATTATGAGTAACTTAAAAAACAAAGTACAATTAATTGGACGAATAGGACAATCTCCTGAAGTAAAACACTTAGAATCTGGAAAAACAGTCGCAAATTTTAGCCTCGCTACAAACGAAAAGTATAAAAATGCAAAAGGCGAGCTGATAGAAAACACCGAATGGCATAACCTAGTTGCATGGGGCAAAACTGCTGAGATAATTGAAAAATACGTGCAAAAAGGGAGCGAAATAGCTATCGAAGGAAAGCTTACTTCACGCTCTTGGGAAGACAAGGACGGAAACAAGAGATATACCACTGAGGTGGTGGTGAATGAGTTGTTACTCATGGGAAAACCCAAAGGAAGCTCAAATTCTGCCAAATCTGATGATGACTTACCTTTTTAATCAGGTAATCATTCAGGATCAAAACGCCATCTTCACTTAAGTGAGAATGGCGTTTTTTATTTTTTTTAACAGTTCTATTTTGGTCGGCCAAGGAAAATCGATTAATTTGAAGGGATACCTAACTACTACAAGGAAACATCAGACACTGACAAAGTGTATAAATCATTTAACAAAAGGGGAAAAGTAAGATGGGAAAACAACACGACACTTTAAAATGGCAAAGTTGTAGCTAAACACGAATGCACAAAAGGAAAGTTAGTTTCAAAAAACTTATTTACATACAATAACCAAGGGTTTTTAACCTCAGAAAAGTCCAACATTGGAAAAAAAGAGGACTGGAGTAGGTCCTACGAGTATAATTCTATGGGGTTAATCAGCAAATTGGTATTTGCCAAAAAAGGAAAGAAATCAGTGACAGAAAGAGAGTATAAATAATTGGCTTCCAATTATTTTCATAACTTAGGGGCATGAAATCAATTAAACTAATTCTTGTAACAGCTGCAATGGCTTGCTTTATCAATGGTTACTCTCAATCCAATATTGGTCTTTATACTGGTTTTGAGATTGCCAATTTCAGTTTTTTAAACTCAATCCCCAATGATCCCATTCAATTTGGGTATTCTTCTGAAGAATCAGAAACAGAAGCATTTGCTCAAAGTAAGATTGGATTCATATACGAGAATCTTTTTGGGGAACGTATCGCTTCAGTGTGGTCTTTAGAAGTGGCACGAGGGCTTAATAAGTCCTCTACAAGAACAGCCCTTGAAGAAGCCTCAATGCAATTGTATGATGTGAGTTTTGAAGAAAAAATATCTAGTTATAAAATTGGTTTAGGCCTGGATTTTTCTGTGTATGGAGAAATGCAATACGATCCACTTCAGATCCTTATTAATCTCACATTCATTCAGCAATTTTCGATCCATAGATTTGAGTCTGACCTTGTGGGTGTAGCAGGCAAAGAAATTAGTTTTCTTTATTCTCCCTACAACCTAAGCACTTGGGAGGCAGCCAATGCCGAAAGTTCTTTTGGTACTTTCATGGCAATAGGGCCAAAAGTAAACTACCAATTGAATGACGATTTTTGTATATATGGGACAGGAAAATACAATGTAAATCTTGTTAGTTCAGATGGGGGAGATTTACTTCATCAAAATGGATTCTTCTTCAACCTTGGAATGAAATATATGATTTACTAGAGTGCCCAATCATTGATTACAAACAAATAAGGACCCAAAAAACCCAACATTGCTCCGACATACACCTGAAGTGCGGAGTGTTTGTGTAAAATAAGTCTACTTGTTCCCACAAGGCCAATGGCTATTAGCAACCCAATATTGAGCCAATGATGAGACACAAAGGTTATTTGTGTTACTCCAATTACCATTCCAGCCAAAGAACTAATTCCGTGAGCATGGAGGCTAATTTTCCATTTCAAGGAAATAAGAATACTGACCACGAGTGCTACACATCCTCCCAAAAATCCAGCTAAAATTGGAGTATCTATCCCTTCAATTCGATGGATAAAATAATAGAATCCTACATAATAGGCTACTGTTATAGCAGAGGGTAGAAGTCTATCTTTTCGTTTGGAGAGTGATAAATCAGCCACCAAACCCGATCGATATAGCACGTAAATAGAAATAATTGGAAAAATTAACGTGAGAATACAAGCCAATAAGATTAGTATGTTTCCGAAATCGGACGGATAGACAATCCGATAAATGGCGTGAATCTTAAACACAAATATGATACCAAGCAAAGGCATAATAAATGGGTTGATAATGAGCGAGATTACTCGTGCTGCTTGCTTCACAATATTAGAGTTCTTTTCTTAATCGAGCCACAGGGATTTCAAGTTGTTCTCGGTATTTAGCAATCGTTCTTCGGGCTATGTTGTAGCCTTTATCTTTGAGCATTTCGGCCAATACTCCGTCCGTAAACGGTTTTTTCTTGTTCTCGTCTTCTATGATGTTTTGGAGTATTTTTTTTACTTCTCTGGTAGAAACATCCTCTCCAGAATCAGTAGAAAGTGATTCGGAGAAAAACGATTTTAACAAAAAGGTTCCGAACGGTGTTTGGATATATTTGGAGTTGGTCACTCTGGATACAGTAGAAATATCAAGCTCCACAATTTCAGCAATGTCTTTTAGAATCATCGGCTTTAATTTGGTTTCATCCCCTGTCAAAAAATATTCCTTTTGGTAGTTCAAGATGGCCTCCATGGTACTCATCATTGTATGTTGCCGTTGCTTAATAGCATCTATAAACCAAGAAGCCGCATCCAATTTTTGTTTGATAAACATGATTGCCTCTTTGTCTTTCTTTGTCTTCTTACTTTTGTCGTAAGTTTCGAGCATGTTGTG
>Ga0181558_10000474_pt1 | contig 37228 bp, 30 predicted proteins | sample 011ome_22_FD_133754 | JGI IMG/M metagenome (GOLD analysis project Ga0181558, IMG submission 133754) | Coastal salt marsh microbial communities from the Groves Creek Marsh, Skidaway Island, Georgia - 011507BT metaG (megahit assembly) | ecosystem: Environmental > Aquatic > Marine > Intertidal... | reverse complement strand
TAAAAGTCATCCACGATCGCTTTCTTCGGCACTGCGAATGCGAAGTGATTCTTTGTCGGGTGATTGAATCCCGGTGAGGTGTGGGAAGCGACTTCTTTGCCGTCGATGAAAACGGTCAGGGTATCACCCTGATGAAGCGTTGCCACTTCGTGCCACTCATCTGCCTCAATTTCGGCGGGGAAGCTTTTCTCTGCAGCTGCCATGGCGTCCTTGTATTCCCGGGACTCTTTGTTCTCCCGATACTCCATCTTAAAGCGCGCGGAACGCTCGTCGGCGAGGACGATGCTTTTCTCGTTCATGATTACACCATTGATGTGGCCAGCCCAGACGGACTTATCGGCTTTGTCATTGTAGGCCAGCTTGAGTTGCCCACCTTCTTCCAGCTTCATCCGGACGAACAGCACGCAGTCGCCGTAGGTTTCCTTAGGCATGAAGTTCGTGGAGATGGCGTGATCCGCTCGCGGCGAGATCGTCATCACCAGTGCTCCGTCGACGAGGTCGTTCTGCTTGTCACCCATCGCCCGGCTCTTGCTGTTGGTTGCCCAGGGTTCACCGAGATCATCTGTTTCATCCGAGTCTTCGCGATTGAAGTTGTCTTCCATCAGGAGCACGCCGCTCTCTTCGACCATTGTAGCAAGTTGCGATGGTAGGTTGAATCCGCCATCGCTCGCTTCGTTACCTTCCCCCTCGACGAATTCGCGATCGGCTTGGGACAGTTGATCAAACTTGACGAAGATTTCCTTCCCATCCGGACGGCGCAGGTTCACGCCGAGGCTGTTTTTCGATACCATTTCTGCTTCGATAGTCGAACCGCTGGATGACGTCCAGGTTCGGGCGTGAAGCGTCGAAGCCAGGATCGCAGCGGAGAGAATAGCAATGGCAATTTTCATGGCAGAAGCCTTCCATACCCTGAGTTCTCTGTAAAGATCGGGGGAGCCGAAGACTTTTCCCATGGTTGAATTGCTTTCAGGATCACGATTGGATTCTTTGCGGAACACCCAAAGTAGCAGGGGTAACAAATCCCTCCCAATTCGATACAGTTTGCCGTGACCAAGTCCATTGCCCGTCGAGGCTTTCTGGGACTTGGGACACGCGTTCAGCCTCGTTTAAGGAAACGAATGCATACGGGGCTGTCTACCGTGATTCGATTTCCGGTGTAGTCGAGTTCCCCGGTTTCCGGATCGATCGAGAACACAGCGATTGAATGCGATCTTTGTCCGGCAGCGAGCAACCATTTTCCATCAGGAGTCACGGCAAAGTTTCGGGGAATCTCCCCCTGAATTGGCTCGTTTTCGACGCGAGTCAGTTTGCCCGTATTTTTGTCTAACGAAAACACAACGATGGAGTCATGACCTCGATTCGATCCGTAGACAAAACCGCCCGAAGGGTGGATTACGATTTCTGCAGTCGAACCTTCCGAGTCTGCATCCGGTGGGAGTGTGGAGGCTTTGGCAATCAGCGAAAGCTCTCCGGAATGGGTGTCCACCCGAAATGAAGTGACATCGCGAGTCATTTCGTTGATCAAGAATGCCCATTTGCCTGAGGGATGAACCGCAAAATGCCTCGGGCCGGAACCTCCGGGAAGATCTGCTTGAGAAGAAACGGTTAGTTCGCCCGTCTCTTCATCGACGGCGTAGACATAGATTTTATCTGTCCCCAAATCAGCGGCGTAAGCGAATCGGCTGTCGATGGAAAAATTGATCGAGTGAGCATGGGGTTTTGTCTGGCGCTTCGGATGAACGCTGCTGCCTTCATGTTGGATTGTTGATGCGGGACCGACGAGCTGACCATTCGAATCGATGGAATAACTGGATACGGAACCTCCTCCGTAGTTGGCGACGGCCGCGAACTTTCCGTTCGGTGAAATACTGATGTGGCAGGGGCCGGATCCTCCCGAAGAGAGTTCATTCAGGCTCTTCAAATCACCCGATGCCTCGATGGAAAATGAGCGCAGTTCTACGGGGCCGCCTTCACCCACTGCGTAGATCCGATCTCCCTTTTGATTGATTTCCAGAAAGGACGGATTGTTGCATTCTGCCGCGAGGACTGCCTCGGACAGTTTTCCGGTCTTGGTATCAAGTGTCGCTCGGTAAATTCCTTCTGACTCGCCTCTAGTATATGTTCCAATGTAGACGGAAAGTTCTTTGCCGTGGGTGATCGTGGAGAGAGCAGCAAAGAGAATGAGGGTGACGCATTTCGATATCATGATGATTTAAACTTAGAGTCGATCTCACCCGAGCCAACTCAATCGAGGTGACGCAAACGAGTTGGCAGTCTGTTCCTCTCGCAAATCGGCCTTCAATATCTCTTGCCGGGAATAGGTGGCGTTCCCTACGTTTCGTTCATGCACTTTCGATATCACTTGTTACCCCTCGTCCTGACCTGCCTCTTGCCTCTTGCGGCACACTCGGAAACTGAACCAGTCCGAATGGGTGGTGGCTTGATGACCTTCGACTCGGTCCCCGGTTGGGGATTAGGTGAGGATGGGAAATCGGTTCTCGGTGCCACGCATGGTGGTGTGGTTATTGACAAAGCCGGCAATGTATATGTCAGCGCCAACAAGGGCGTCGTTGTTTTTTCACCGGACGGCAAAGTTCTTCGTAAATTTGTGGATGACGATCATTCCAATTTGCATGACATCGAAATCCGCGAGGAGGAAGGTGTCGAGTACATCTACGGTGCTAGGAACAAGAATCGCGAGGGAATCAAGTTTCGCGCTGACAGTGGAGAGATTGTTTTACGTCTCCCGTTTCCAAAAGCATCCGGACGCAATCCTCTGGATAAATTCAGCCCCACGGCGATCACCGTGGCTCCCAATGGTGATATCTTCCTGGCCGATGGATACGCGAGTAATGTCATCTTTCGGTTCGACAAAACCGGAAAGTATCTGAGTCATTTTGGGGAGAAGGGAAATGAACTGAAGCAATTCAATACCGCGCATGGCATGACTCTCGATGAACGTTACGATCCTCCGCGTCTTCTGATTTGCGATCGCAATCACAAGCCGAAGGGACGTCTTTTGCACTACAGTCTCGAGGGTGAGTTCATTGAAGTTGTCGTCACGGGGTTGGGAATGCCGACTTCCGTTTCGATTCAGGGTGACTATGTCTCCGTCCCCGATCTCCACGGTCGCGTCGTGATTCTCGACAAGAGCAATACGATCATGGCTGTTCTTGGGCACAACCCGAACCCAAAAATTCGCGGCGCTCACGGCGTGAAGCAGGAAGACTGGATCGAAGGTGTCTTCAGCGGGACACACGGATCCTACTGGGATAAAAACGGTGACCTTTTCGTGCAGGATTGGAACGTCGACGGTCGGATCATCAAGCTGGCGCGAGTGAAGGTCCCGGGTTTGTAGTCTACTGCTTCTGTACTATATCCCCCGTGCAAACCAGGTTGCGGTTTTGGATCGCGAATTCCTGCGAAATCTTGAGCTCCTGCTGGAGCGGCTCCTAAATGCAGCAGGCGAGGCGCCTGCCTTGCAGGGAGTTTTTCCGTCAGGAGAACGGGGGCCGGGAGGTCGAGTGTCTCGACCGCCAACAGCCGGTTGATGAGCGCATTCCTTTCCACCATTCGCCAGAGTCCCCGGGCCGGTGCGATGGTTATCAGCCCAATCTCGTCAGTGGTGAGAACCATTCACTTTCTCAGGAACACGATAAGCGACAGGCCGCCGCGCTCGCCCTCGCCGTACAACGAGTCCTCGAAAGTAATCATGCTTCCTCGTGGACTTTTGTAGCCCCGGCCCAATGGAAGAACGAAATCCTTTCCTTTACCCCGAGCGAGATCAGGAATCACCTCCTCGATTCGACGGAAGGTGACTGGACCAAGTTTCCCCACTCAAAAATTGAGTCCCGATTGCTGGGATAGTGAGCGCTTTCGAGTGGTGTGTTGTTCCTGATCTTACGACTTGGATCGAGCTAGAAAAGTGGTGGCCAAGTGCCATTCCTGTCGCAAAATGGCACCATGCGCACTCTCCGGTTTTTCTTCCTGATTTCTTCTTATCTGCTGCTGGTGGTCACCCACGCCAAGGGTGCAGAATTTTCTCTGGCGTCTCCGTTTACGGATCACATGGTGCTGCAGAGGGACCTGTCTGTCCCGGTGTGGGGAACGGCAAAGCCGGGAGCAAAAGTGACCGTGAATTTTGCCGGCCAGAAAAAGAGTGCTGTCGCAAATGAGGCGGGAAAATGGAAACTCGTGCTGGGCTCGCTGGAGGGTTCGGCGAAAGGGGCGGACTTTTCCGCGAAAACGGATCAGGGGGGAGATATCCAACTCTCTGATGTCGTCGTCGGCGAAGTGTGGATTTGCTCCGGACAGTCCAATATGCAAATGGGGCGGGGTGGCGTCGCCGAGCTGAAAGGCCTGTCGGAGAAAAACCTGAGAACTTTTGAAGTGAGGCGGACGGTTGCTTTCACGGAACAGGAGCGAGCCGAAGGCAAGTGGGCCGTTGCGGGACCGGGTAGCGCTGTCGCGTTCGGGTTTGCGCATTTCCTGGCGAAAGAAACGGATGTCCCTGTGGGAATCATTCTGGCGGCCTGGGGAAGTTCGTCGATTGAGGCCTGGATGCCGCGCGACATGACCGAGCAGTTTCCCCATTTCAAGACGATCATGGAGGAATGGGACGCCAACACCGAGGCGCAGGAACAGATCAAGGCGGCGCTCGCAAAAGGAAAGTGGAGTGGGCCGGAAGACGTCTTCATGCGTCGTCAATCCTGTATTCTCTACAACGCAATGATCGCTCCGCTCGCGCCATACTCCTGCCGTGGTCTGGTCTGGTATCAGGGTGAGCGAAATACCCGCTACATCAGCGGAATGCCCGATGAGCCCTGGTATCATCGGGTTGCCGGAATCCGCGAATATGATGAGGTCCTCAAAGGGTGGATGCAACGCTACCGCAAGGAGTGGGGCCGCGATGACTTTCATTTTCTCATGGTGATGCTTCCCGGCTACGGAAGCCTGCTCAAGACCGGGCCGACGATGGAGCCAAACCATCCTGCCTCCCATTCCTGGGCCTGGATGCGGGAATCGCAGATGGCTGCGCTCGACCTACCCCACACCGGTGTCGCGAATACGATCGATCTGGGTGATGTGAAAAACATTCACCCGAAGGACAAGGCTCCGATCGGACAGCGACTCGCACTGATTGCGGCTCGCGATACACTCGGACTCGATGTGGAGGCGAGCGGTCCCGTCTTTTCAAATGTTGCGGCCAAGGGCGATCGTCTTGTTGTTCAGTTTGATCACGCAAAGGGTTTGAAAACCACAGATGGCAAAGCACCGAGAGAATTCTGGATTGCTGACCACGCCGCCAAAGAGTGGAAACCTGCCGTGGCAAAAATCAAAGGTCAAACGGTTGAGCTTCATTCGCCCGACGTCGCCAAGCCTGCGGTAGTGCGCTATGCCTTCACCGGCAAGCCGGATGTGAATCTCGTCAACGAAGCCGATCTGCCAGCCTATCCGTTTCGGACAGATCAGGGTGAGCCGTGAGCTTGCGGGAGTGTTGGAGCGAATTTTTCTTTATCGATTCATACTTAAAGAACTATATAGAATGACATGAGGATTCACGGCATCATTTATCTTTCGCTGCTTTTTTCGATCTCTCTTCAAGGTGAAGAAAGGCTGGCTGCTGCGATACAGGCATACGAATTGGAGTATCGAGGAAAGGTGGGCGATGCCTATGAGAGTCGAGTGCGAAAGTTAAATGGGCAACTCGATCTCGCTCTGGAGGGAGAAGAAAAGAAGGCGATCGAGGCAGGTGATCTCGATCTTGTCACGGCAATCCGTGCGGAACGAAAATCGCTTGTCGAAAAGGGGGTAATTGAGACGGAGCCTCCCGCAAATTTACCTGCTGTATTGAAAAGATTTCGAGAAGCTTGGGAAAAGGAGGTCCATAAACTAGATGCGGAAAAAGAGCAGTTGGAAGTAGAGATCAATACTGCATTTGCGAAAACTCTGAAGGTGCTTGAGACGGCACTCACAAAAGAGGCAAAAATCGACGAGGCGCTGGCAGTCCGAAAGTATAACGAAAAATTTATCGGAAGTTCTTCATCTCTAGGCCGAACTGAAAACGCAGCAGGTGGTAGTTGGAAAAAGATTCTAGATGGTTCCAGTCTGGAAGGCTGGGTTACGAAGAGCCCCGAGTCATTCCAAACTGTCGAGAATGGTGTCAGAGCGAGGAAGTCCAAGAAGCGAGGTGGGGCACTTCTTTACTATGTAGGCGAAGATGACACGCCCGATGTGTTCACCGACTTTGAAGTGAGATTCCGGCTCCATAGCGAGGGCGAGCAAGGGAAGGCCAATTCGGGCTTTTTCTATCACATGCCAGAGTCGATGCCCGAAAATACACAGAGTGGTGGGGCAGAGATAAATATCGCCAATGGCTCCGATCTGCAGAATCAGACTGGCTCGATTTGGGATGTGAAAAACGTGAAGAATTCCCTGCGGGGGCAAGATTCGACCTTTGAACTCGTGATCCGTGTTACGGCGGATGAGATTCTAGTCACCGCCGATGGCCGTGAGATTATGCGTCATGATCCGTCGAAAGGTCCTTCCCCGGCATACTTCCCCAAGGGAGGAGCTATTGCGCTACAGGCGAATTCGACTCCGGCCGCCTACATATTTGAGGAAATTTCGATCCGGCAGCTTCAGGACTGAAGGAATTTGATCAATGTGAAACCATTGGCCGTAACGATTGTTTACTCCGTGATGAAACCAACTTTTCTGCTCGCTGCCCTTTTTCTCGCGCTGTCTGCCACCCCGCTTTTTCTCTTCGCCGATGACTCCCAGAACTGGGCGCACTGGCGGGGGCATCAGGGAAATGCGGTTTCGCTGACGGCGACACCGCCGACTCAGTGGAGCGAAAGTCAAAATGTGAAATGGAAGGTGGAAATCCCCGGACGAGGTTCCGGTTCACCGGTAATCTGGGAAAACCAAGTTTTCGTTGTTTCAGCTGTTCCAGTAGAAGGAAGCGGGAGAGGGGAATTGAGCTTTCGGTTGTTCTGTTTTGACCGCAAGTCTGGTGATTTAATCTGGGATCGCACTGCTGCCCAAGCCAAGCCTCATGAAGGCACTCATAAGACAAATGGCTTTGCTTCTGCTTCTCCCTGCACGGATGGGGAGAGGGTCTATGCTCACTTTGGTTCTCGAGGGTTGTTCTGTTATGATCTTGAAGGGAAAGTGCTCTGGGAAAAAACGGACTTTCCACCGATGACAACTCGGGCCGGATTCGGGGAGGGGAGTTCTCCGACTCTCGCTGGTAACAAAATTCTCGTTCCCTGGGATCATGAGGGAGACTCTGTGCTCTACGCACTCGATAAGCTGAGCGGGGAAGTGATCTGGAAGACAGATCGGGACGAGCCGACTTGCTGGGCGACACCTCTGGTGATCGAGAGCAACGGGAAATCTCAAGTCGTTATGAACGGTCAGAATTATGCCCGGGCTTACGATCTCGAAACGGGTGAGGAACTGTGGCGATGCGGTGGGCAAACCGATCGCCCGGTGGCTTCGGCAGTGACTTCTGGCGGACTGGTGTTCGTGGGAAGCGGTTTTCGCGGCTCGTTTCTGGGCGCCTTTCGTCCTGATGGAAAAGGCGACATCGAAGGGACCGAGTCTGTGGTCTGGACAACGGCGGACGACACACCCGATATCGCATCTCCCATGCTGTCAGACGGACGTCTCTATTTTCACAAGGGAAAGACCGGTATCCTTACCTGCGTCGACGCGAAATCCGGAAAGGTGCTCTTTGGTCCGGAACGCCTTCCGGGTGTTTCCTCCACCTACGCTTCACCGATCGCCGCAGGAGGTCATGTTTACCTGACGGGTCGCAGCGGAAATATCACTGTGATCAGGGACGCTCCCAGTCTGGAGGTCGTATCGACCAATTCTCTGGGCGAAGGCGTCGACGCGACTCCTGCGCCGATGGGCAAGGAGCTCTTCATTCGAGGGGAACGCCACCTCTTCTGCCTTTCGGAGTGATTTGCAGAATTGGGAAGAGGACAAAGCCTACGTCAGGATCGGCGTGATCACCTTGCCACCCACATCGGTTAGGCGGAAACGCCTGCCGTTGTATTTGTATGTCAGTTTCTCGTGATTGAATCCTAACTGATACAGAATGGTGGCATGAATATCGTTCACATGCGCTTTGTCTCTCGCGGCATGGTGACCAATCTCGTCTGATTCTCCGTAGCTGACGCCGCCTTTGATTCCGCCTCCCGCCATCCAAGTGGTGAAACAGTGCGGATTGTGATCTCGCCCCGGCTTCTTTGACTTCTGGGTGAGAGGAAGGCGTCCGAATTCTCCACCCCAGATCACGAGCGTGTCCTTGAGAAGGCCGCGTTGCCCCAAGCACTTGTGTGTGCCATGATTCGGTGTGATCTCTTCTCTCGGGTAAGCGCCCATTTCCATACTCGAAAACGCCGTAATTTTTCTTTCGCAGATAGCCTTCGTGGCCTTGGCTGCTGCCATGACTATTCGCCTCCCTAAGAGACATGTTCTGCTGAGTTTTCTGGTCGTTGCGCTTCTGAGTTTTTTAGGACTTCATGATGGCTTGTCGCAGGGCGAGAAAAAGAAGGGCAAGCGATCTAACCAACCGAAGCTGGAGATTTCCGAGCCCTTCGCTCAATTGAACCGTCCTGATTTCCAGGAAGACTTTCCTGCGATGTGCCTGAATGAGGAGGGCAAGCCTATCCTGGTCTTCATTGAACACGACGGTGAGGCCGACACGCTTCGCCTAGCGGAACTTGGCGAGAACGGAAAGTTGAAGATCGTCGGCAGGGTGTCCGCCGAAGGGGTTACCAACATCACCCAACCTTGCCTGACTCGGCTGGCGAGTGGACGTCATCTCTGCGTCTGGTCTCAGCTCGAAGAGGATGGCCAGTGGGATCTGATGGCGCGGATGATCGGCCGGAAGGGAAAAGCGGCTCTAGGGGAGCCGATTCGACTTACGAAGGGTGGTGGCAATGACATCTTTCCTGACTTGGGAACAGACCGACATGGTCGAGTCTGGGTGGCGTGGCAGACTCTCGAAAATGGCATTGCCCGAATCGTGGTCCGACATGGCACGGGTGACCCGGTGGAGTGGTCGGATGCCATTGCAATGACAGGGGAGAAACTGCGAGGGGATTGGGAGCCTCGTTTGGCCTTTGGAGAAGGCGAAGAGGCAATCCTGGTCTTTGATAGCTACCGGAAAAACGACTTTGATACCTATTTTACGCAAGTGTCTCCCGATGGAGCGGTCCATGATCCTGTTCCTCTCGCGCAAACGGATCGCTACGAAGCGCGTCCTGAGGCAGCAGTTTCTCCCGATGGAAAAAGTCTCTGGGTGGCCTACGAGGATGGCATTAGCCGCTGGGGCAAGGATCTCGGATCCGAGTGGCGGCAGAAGGGCGGCGGCTTGCATCATGATCGTCAGCTCAAAGTCGTGCGGGTGAATCTCGAGTCGAACGAAGTCGAAAAGGTTGCCGATATCACCGCCTTGCTTCCCGATCTCGTCGCGGATCCCCAGAGCGTGGGGACGGGAGCGATCGATGTTCCGGAAGTGATCATCGATGCTGAGGGGCATCCTTGGGTTTTCTTTCGCTACTGCCTCTTCAATAGTCCGGGCTACTGGCAGATTGCCTATGCGCGGCTCGATCCCGAGACGGGCGATTGGACAAAGCCCGAGCTTCTCGGTAATAGCCAGTTCTGTCTCGACCGACGCAGCCCGGTGGCACTTCATCCGAAGGACGGATCCATTCATGTCGCCTACCCGAGTGACGGTAGAAAAAACAAGCAGGCAGGCGATTCCGGAATCTACCTGGCCAGGATTGATCCCTCTGCCGAACGGGAGTCAGTCGGGCTGATGCCCTTTGATCTCGTTCAGGAAGCCCCGAGTCTCCTCGCACCATACAACGACACACCAGAGCGGGAACGTGACGATCATCACGTTTGGGAAATCAATGGAGAAAAATACCAGCTCGTCTGGGGAGACGTGCATCGTCATACTGACTTCTCAAACTGCCGGACGACGGACGATGGTTGCATCGTCGAACACTTTCGCTATGCGATCGAAGCGGGCGGCCTCGATTTTCTCGGGACATCTGATCACACCGAAGTGGGGAAACGCTACACCGCTTACGAATGGTGGCAGACACAAAAGCTGGCCGATCTCTTTCACAATCCGGGCAGCTTTGTCTCGCTCTACGCCTACGAGCGCGAGCAGGTTTATCCCTACGGCCATAGGAATGTTCTCTTCCTCGAGCGGGGAGGTCCGATTATCTACATCAAACGCAAGAACTATCAGGAGCATACCGAGGGGGCAAAGCTACTGCCGGGGCCCGATGGCGATCGGGTCGGAGAAATCCCTCCCTGGCAATTGTGGGATTTGCTTCGTGAACACGGGCAGCGTGCCATCACGATCGAGCACACCTCGGCTGGACGAATGGGGACGGACTGGCACAAATACGAAAAACTCGATACCGAGTTCGAAAATATCCTCGAGGTGTTTCAAGGCTCGCGAAACAGCAGTGAAGGCGAGGGCGCTCCTCAGCCGCCAATTGTCGTGGGTAGTCCGCAGGTTTCTAAATTCAAAGGCAACGATGCGAACGGAACCTGGCAGGTTGCCCTTGGCCTGAAACATCGCCTGGGAGCCTTTGCGAGTTCCGACCACCGCTCGACGAATCTTTCCTACGGGGGTGTCTACGTGAAGGAGTTGGACCGAGGTAAACTCTTCGATGCAATGGATGCTCGTCGGACGGTCGCGGCGACTGACAAGATCTTCATGGAGTTCTCCTGCAATGGTCACCTTATGGGGGAAGAATTCGAAACCAGCGAAGCACCGACGCTGGAAATGAAGGTGAAGGGAACGGCGCCCATCACCCGGGTCACCCTGATTCGAAACGAGAAGGACTATGAGATCTTCGAGCCGCAGGCTGTGTCGGCAGAATTTGCGAAAACCTTCGTGGATGAAAAGCCGGAACCAGGCGAATACCGCTACTATGTGCGGGTGGAGCAGGGTGATGGGAACATGGGCTGGACTTCGCCGGTTTGGGTGACGGTGAATTGAGGGACAATCTGAAAAAAGTGAGGAGAACTGGCTTTAAGTAGCGGAACTTCGTAAAAGTTCCGACCTACGGGTTATACGGCCGTGGGGTATATGTCTCAGAAATAGCAGGACTCACCCTTCCACCCTGCGCAACTCAGGTGGATTGCGATCCGATTCGATCTTCTCCATGGTTTCCCGAATCAGGCTGATCTGTTTTTGATCAGGATTGTTTTTCGATTTCTTTCAGTTGGGTCGTAGCAACGAAAATCGCTCAACGATTCGGTAGCACAGCTCTAAAAATTAATTGCCACGAATCGTTTTCGACTTACGATCTGATTTGAAACGCTTTTGTTTCTCAAAGAGCTTCGGATATAATGCCGGTGGTTCTTCTTTCCAGGGACCATGAAAAAAGTTAGCGTCGTCGAATCCGTTCTCGATAATCTCCCCGTCGCAGTCTTTGCCAAAGATGCGAATGATGATTTCCGGTTTGTTCTCTGGAACAAGAAACAGGAGGAAATCACTGCCCTGCAGGCGTCTAAAGCAATTGGAAAGGACGACTATGCCCTCTTCTCAAAGGAGTCCGCTGACTATTTCCGAAGTGTCGACAAGGCCGTTCTCACGCGAGGAAAACTTCTCCGGGTTCCTGAAGAGATTATCGAATCAGAGGCCGGTCACGATATTCATCTTCGGACCGTGAAGATCCCAGTAATTGAAGAAGAAACGGGCCGAAGACTGATTGTGGGAATTAGTGAAGATATCACCGAGAGCGTGAAATCTCACAAGGAGTTGGAGAGTTTGAACAAGAATCTGAGAGATGCGAACGAGGAATTGCAGGAAACTCAGCTTCAACTGATTCAGGCTGAGAAACTGGAGTCGATTGGTAGACTTGCCGCCGGGATAGCCCACGAAGTTAAGAACCCCCTCGCCATGCTCCTTCTCGGTGTCGATTATCTTTCTCAAGGAATTGATCCTGAAGATGACAACGTAGACAAGATCCTGAAACAAATGAGGGAAGCGGTCGAGCGCGCTGATAGTATCGTTGGAGGGCTGATTGATTTCTCATCCCAGCAGTCACTCACCTGTGAGCCGGTTTCACTCACCAATGTGGTCGATGAGGTCCTTCTTTTGATCAAGCATGAGCTTACTCGTTCAAACACCAAGGTTGAAGTCGACATTCCCAAGAATCTTCCGCAAGTATATCTGGATCTTCCCAAGTTCGAGCAGATCTTGATCAACCTGTTCATCAACGCCATTCACGCGATGTCGGAATCGAAGCATCCACGGCTTGAGATTCACGCTCGAACCGAGATCCTCGACAAAGTTGCGAAAAACGAGGGAGCCCGGAAATACGAGATCTTTCGCACTGGGGACAAAGTAGTGACACTGGAAATTTCTGACAATGGGTCAGGGATCAAGAGCAAGGATCTACATCGGGTTTTTGATCCTTTCTTCACCACTAAGGCAACTGGGGTTGGGACGGGACTGGGGCTCTCGGTCTCTCGCAAGATCGTCGAGTTGCATGGTGGGCAACTGACCGTCAAGAATCGCTCGATTGGAATAGGAGCTGTCGCTTCGATCATTCTTCCGACGCGGCTGGATTCCGGCAAAGTTGCGGAGAAGCCGTCGATAGTTTCTGTCCCCGCAGAATCTGGGAAATCCGCGAAATGAATTGACACTTACCCTATGAATTGACGACTCTTTCATTTATCGTTCGACACTATTTTATTACATATGGCCCACAAAATTCTTCTTATCGATGACGAAGCTGGTTTTACCGAGTTGGTTAAAATGAACTTGGAAAAGAATGGCGAGTTTGAGGTGGAAATTCAAAATGACTCGACCAAGGCACGAGAGACGGCATTGAGCTTTCGGCCGGATTTGATTCTTCTTGATATCGTCATGCCAGGAATGGATGGAGGGGACGTTCAGGCTCAATTTCAATCGGACCCCTTCCTTTCCAAGGTTCCAATAATTATGCTGACAGCATTGGTCGATTCTTCTGAGGTCTCCGATGGAGCTGTCGCCCAGAGCGGTTCTTCGATCGTTCTTCCCAAGCCCGTGAATTTCCCGTTGCTTCTTCGCGTCATCAACGAAGCCATTGAGGCGGCGTGACGATGATCTGGGCGACTGCGAACTAAAATGGAAGAGACATTCACCAGAGACCAGTCATCTGATGAATCCGGCACGAAGAATGCTCGGAGATCAAAGAACCGCTACTCAGGAGGTCGATATTTGCGCTCCAGCTTCGCACGATGGGAGCACCGGCTTTATCATCGCAATCGCGAAGGGATCAAGAGGGGCGGCGACATTGCAGGTGCTCTCCTGTTGATTCTTATTCTTTCCCCCCTGCTCGTAGCCACCTCGCTACTGATCGTAATTTCCGACGGATTACCGATCCTATTCGTGCATCGGAGGGTCGGCAGGAACGGCCACCTATTCAAATTGTGGAAGTTTCGAACCATGCGGCGCGATGCCGAATTGATCGAGAAGCAGGCTCATGAGCACAAGATCGAAGCGTCGGAAAAGAAATTCATCCATCCCGATGATGACGTGATCAGGAAGCTGCGCCACACGCTCCTGATGGTTTCCCGGGAGACCAAATATCCGAAAGATCCGAGAATTATTCCTTGCGGCAGTTTCATTCGAAAATTCTCCCTCGATGAGTTACCTCAGCTATTCAACGTCCTCTCAGGGAGCATGAGCCTCGTCGGTCCGCGACCGTTCGTGAAATACGAAGTCGATAACTACTCCCGTCGCGATCAGACCCGTCACGAAGTGAGACCTGGCTTATCGGGGCTGTGGCAGATCAGTGACCGCGAAAGCCTGACACGTTACGAGGCGATCGGACTTGACTTGAAATACATAGCAAGACAGAGTCTATGGTTGGATTTGAAAATCATGCTCCAAACCATCCCGGCGGCTCTGGGAAACCGAGGTGGAAACTGACAGATTTTAAAGGGAATTCTTTCTGTGAACTACGAAGCTGTCATTTCTTGCGCTCCTGTCCCGTGGCCCGGCGGCCATTCCTTCCTGCTCCAAGAGGTGGGGCCAAAAAAAGTTATAGAGCATTGGTCGGATGCACTGACAGAAGCAAGTCATTCTCTAACTCTCTGCATGAATGAGCCGGACCATGCACTCTTGGACTACATCAGTTCTAGTTTCCCGCTGTCAAAGCGGGTCAGCGTAAGGTTGAATGTGCCTCCCGAAGCGGCAGAGGGATGTAGTTTCTTTGAGACCGACGGTTCAATCAAGCTTCGTTCAGGGGCAACGCTGCAACCCTTCCTCCCCGCCTCGAATCCCGCTGAAGTCTGGTTCCGTGTGGTCAAGCGCTGGCTCGAAGAGTTGGAAACCAAGGGAAGTTCGCTTCCGGAAATCGAAACGCAGCCGACTCCGGGTGTCGTGGTTGGGCATCACTGTCGCATTTCCCCGGATACCCAACTCATTCCTCCATGCTGGATCGGAAATCGCGCGACTCTTCGTTCCTGCACGATCGGACCATTCGCAGCGGTGGGAGAAAAATCCATCGTTTCACAGAAAACACGGATCACCAATTCCTATGTGAAGAGCGGGACTTTTGTGGGTGAAGGGCTTTGCCTTGACGGGCTTGTGGTCGGCGGAAAAAGAATACTTGAGCATAGCACGGGACGAGCAGCGCAAATTATCGATCCCTCTATGCTTTGTCCGGTTTGAGTGATGAGGACTGTCGGAAAACATCTCCATGTTGCCAGGATTCTCGCGAACGGGAGAGTGTCCTTTCCGAGCAATATCAGCGTTGGGTTGGAGATTCCTGCCGCAGGCGATCTCGGCATTCCGGAGTCTGAAAGGGGTCTATACGCAGCAGTCTCGGCACCTATCCTGAATCGATCCCTGCGAGGAAACGACTGGTTTATTCGACGGAGCATTGCAACGGCAAGATACAAACATGTAATTCTTGATCTCGTTCTGGTAGAAAATACAGATTTCCACGGCCTGCAGTGGCTCGGCGATCTTCGAGATTTCTTGGAGAATCGAGAGACCGTACTGAGAATCCGGGCGTTGCCGCCTCTGGAACTGGTTCTCAAGTTTGCAGGATGGGAATCCAGTTCCTTTGCGGCGTGGCAAAAGGTATAGTTTCGAGCAAATTTTTTGCGGATACTTTACTTGCATGGCAACTCAACAGAGGGAAACGGCCCCACCCCGGACGAGTTGATGGCCAGCCGGGAGTGCGATCTGGTGGTCTCAGATCAGATACCCGAGGAAGGAGCTAATCACGATTTCATCCTCTCCCCTCGATCTACGGCGGACCATCATCCTCTGATTTCGGCAGATTCAGCCTCACCGCAGGGAACGTTGCTACCGCGATCTTCCTGCACTGGCGAAGGATGCGGATCGGGAGAGAGCGAAGTCGGTACGGGTAGGATGATCGTGTCTACCAATCCTCAACCCTTGCGGTGAATAACAGAGAGGGATCGACAGACGAGGCGCTTCGAAATCGATGTGCCGAACTCAAACAGCAGATCACCCAGCTACAGATAGAGCAGGAAAAGCTCTTCATGGTTTTTGGTCCATTCTTTTCAACCAAAGTAGGATCTGAAGCAGCTGGATTCGGTTTGACTCCGGCTAAGAAAATCTTTGACGTGCATCACAGCAACATCAATGTATGCAACCGACCGGTGGGAGATGTAAAATAGTGACGATCCAGTTGAAAGTATCAGAGCAACCTATCAAATTTATCAATAACAATAATGATTACTCAAGAAGACAGCGAGGGATCGGAAAAATCCCGGAAACGGATTCTCCTCATTGACGATGAGCCGGGGTTGACCTTAACCATTCGTCTCAATCTCGAATCTACCGGAGCTTACGAGGTAAGGGAGGAAAACTGCTCAACCAATGCTTTGGAATCGATCTATGACTTCATGCCGGACCTGATCTTGCTGGATGTGATGATGCCGGACCTCGACGGTGCTGATGTGCTCTATAAGATCAAGAACGACCCTAACATCCATAATATTCCCGTCGTCTTTCACACGGCAACTGTGCGCGAAACGGAGTTGGAATCTCACGGAGGATTGATCAGTGGATTCCCGTTCCTGGCAAAGCCGGCGACCTTCGATCAGGTTCTTGCAATCATTGAGGAAAATCTCAACAAATCCGAATCGGTTGGAGAAAAAGAGTAAGCCGCGGTTCGATTCGGCAACGCGTCATTCCTGCCTTGATGCATACGACGCAAAACCTTCGTTCTGTCGATGTTAGAATTTTCAGGATGAACCCGGAAGGAGGGGGATCGATACTGAAGTAACCGATGCGAAAATTCTCCGGCCTAGGATTTCTCCGCCTTTTGTCGATCCTTGAGACTGCACAGGGGGGCTGCTCCTTTTCTCGTTTATGGCTTCGGAACACTTCTGGCCTAATAATCTGGCAGCCTATTCACCCGGAATGATGGCGGCATTTCCGTCGTTTCTGCTTTCACCATTGTTGGAAGCCACTGACGTCCAAAATCCAACTTTGTAAACGCCATCCCACTTCGGGTCGATCGATCCGATGGTCCTGTTTTGGTGTGCAACTTGCAGTCCGAGACAGTTCAATTCGAACTGAGGAGATTGCTTTCAACAGAGGTTTGCCACTGGTCGAAGGACTGAAGACCTGAATATTCGTGATTTTGTCGATTCGTATCGAGGTGAGATTCTGATTCTGGTCGGCGGCGACTTCAATATTCCGGCTTCGAGCGCCCACTTTCGACAGGCTTGGGGAGACTTGACCAATTCGTTTTCTGAAGCGGGGTGGGGATACCAATTTACCGCACGAAGTGACAGACCGGGGCCTTATGCCCAGAGGACGGCCCTGGATCCGCATAGACCATATTGTGTGTGATTCCCTATGGGAAATTGTTTCGGCCGATGTAGGGGAGAGCAACGGTTCGTGTCACAAAATGGTCAGCGCCAGTATTAGAATGAAGGCCCCGCAATATCCTGCTGACTTATTTTGGCTCAAATCGCGTTCGAGATCAGATGCTCCAAACTCCTTGACAGAACTGTGGTCGGGTCGGCATCATAGAATCTGTCTGGAATATAATTCATGTCAGGAATTGCTCGAACAAAAATGGCAGATGCCCCCACCGCTTCCGATCAAAACGTATGCCGGGCTTTATCGCCGTCCACATCCCCATCGAACGGTTGCTGATGTTCGTTTATCGAACACTGTTGACATGCAACTGTCAGTGCCCGTCGCTCACGGAAGAAAAGTGTACGAGCTTTAGCTGCTCATTCGAAGCTGATGTCGAGCGTCCGGGCAGAATCCTTCAGCATGATATGAACCGCCGGTTGGGTCGGCTAGCAGCACCGCGCGCAATAACCTGAAAGAGACCATGGTGCGATCGACATACTTTCTTGCGGGGAATTTGGCCTTTGTGTTTGCGCAGTTCGCCGTCCTCCTGTTCATCGCGCGACTCGGGACACCGGTCGCGGTCGGGGGATACATGCTGGCTTTGGCCGTTTTGAATCCGATGTTCTTCTTTGCCCGTCTCGACATGAGGAGGGCCTACGCTGCAGATTCCGAGGGCACTCACAGCTATTACGACTACAGGAGGCTGAACATTGGACTCATTTCGATCATTACCGTGGTCGGTGTCCTCGCACTGGTTCTCGATGAGGAAACTGTTTTGGGGCTGGCGTTCGCCGTTCTGGTGTCCAGGGCAATTGACTCGTATCTGGCGCTCAATTATGGTGCCCATCTGCAAAGCGGTCGACAGCACGTGATCGGGATTTCCCTCGCACTTCGCGGAGCGCTTTCGATCCTTTGTATTTTTCTCCTTCATGCAGCGACCTCCTCCATCGCGGTCGCGATCTGGGGCCTTCCCCTCGGATGGGCGCTGACCCTCGCATTCTGGGATGCGCCTCGAACGAATCAGCGACATGCCGCGGCAGGGAAAGAAGCTTCTTTCTCTTCCGACTCGCATGCTGTCCGGGACCTCTTTTTCTTACTGATCCCCCTGGGGATTGCCGGTTTGCTTGGACAACTCAATGCGAGTTTCCCCCGACTATTGCTGGCTGACGTTGAGGGAACTGATGTCCTCGGTCAAGTTTCCCCGGCATTGCAGATTCACGCCGTCGTCTTGATTCTGGCACAGTCGGCATTTCAACCTTTGATCCCGATGGTATCAAGGTCTCTACGGGAGGGAAAAAAACGTTCCGTAGTCGTCGTGCTGCTAAAGGTCGGTTGTGGTGCTGCGCTCGTCGGATTGGCAAGTTGCCTAGGAGCCTATCTCCTCGGCCCATGGGCGATTCATATCACTTTTGGAGAGGCTTACGCAATGGCAGGCAGGTTTCTTGGCATCGCGGCGATTTCCTGGTCGCTTCGCTTGCTGAGTGATGTTGCGAATGTCCTCGTGATTGGCAGCCAAAAATTCAAGCATACAATGGTCCTTCAGCTTCTTACGTTGCTCGTTTCGATCGTGTTCATCTATTTCGGGTGGCAATATCTGGGGATCGAGGGTGTTTTTATAGGTATCGCCGTCACAAGTGGTTTTGCTTTTCTCTCGAACATCTTCTTATGCCAACTGATTTTGCGCCGCCGGTGAACTTGTGAACGACGTCTGATCAGGTCGGGTTGTCTTGCGATCGAATCCAGTTCTGAGAAGGTGGAGTTCAAGACGGCGAAACAGATATTTCTCCAGGGCATCGAAAGCTTTCAGCAGCACCGACTTTATCTTATTTCCCTGAGGAGGACTCCTCTGATTTTCAAACAGTAACCCCATTATCCTGAGGCAAATACCCGGCAACCCACATAGCAGAAGACTAATCGCAACTCTCCTTGACCAAGAACGACGTAATCGCTATTGTCACTGCGCCCCGAAACGATCCGCGCCGCTGAATCGTTCCACTCACCCCTCAATACACCCACCGATGTTCCCAGTAAGATCATTCTACCTACTGGCGATCCTGTTTTATTTCGGCACAACCATCATCCTCCGGTTGGGAGCATCGGATCGAAATCCACTGCCCATACTGGGAGCAGCGATTCTAGTTGCAATGTCCGTGATTTATTTCATTACCATTGCACCTAAATTGCGCCCACTCCTGCGCCTTAATCTTTTCCAATCGCTATTTGTCTTCTCCGTTCTCTTCAATGCATATTTCTTCATTGATTTGTTTTACGGGCATTACACTGCAGCAGACTCCGGTGAGTTACACGGTCGAAAGCTTCGCTGCTTTGTGATCTTCAATGTCTGGGTAATTTCTTTTACCAATTTCTTTCGAATCGGATACTCGGGAGGGATAAAGAACCTAAAAACCTTCGCCTTTTTCTTGTTCGCTGTTAGCGCGATAATGTTGGCCGCAGAAGTATATAGTGATCTCTACACGTCACAAGCTGGAGAAGTCAATGTTGTCGCCGGCTACGCCCTAATTTGTGTCTTGCCCTTAGTTCTCTTCCTGAATAAACAGTTCACTCTCGAATTTGTCCTCATTACCGCAATCTTTACGGCCGCCAGTGGCAAACGAGGGGCTATTCTAGCAATCTGCGCAATCATTTTGGTATTTCTCGTGATTCACTTCCTAGAGAAAAAAGAACCCCTTAAAAGAAACGCACTGCTGATAAGGACCCTTGTTCTCTTTCCTCCGATAGTCTGCGGCATCTACCTGGTACAAAACATTTTTCTACAAAACCTCACTCAAAGAATGACGCAGCTGTTATCAGGAGTCGAAACCTCTGACGGGAGCGTGCGCTATGGGTCCGGCAGAAGTAACTTCTGGCTGAAAGTTTTTGAGGGATGGAATGACTCCACGGTTTTCAATAAAATTTTCGGCCTTGGATTCTTTTCCACTGTCAGCACGGTCCAAGAACGTTCAGGACCGGCAATTTACGCCCACAATGACTATCTGGAGACTCTCCATAACTTTGGGATACTTGGATTATCTTTGTTTTTGATCTTTTCGGCTGCGCTGATACGCTTTACCGTCAGGGTAACGAAACGAAGCGCACTTCTCGTTGGCTCAATCATCATCATTGGGTTCCTTGCTAGGTCGTTTTTTTCCGGTATCCTTTACCGTACCGATACGATTTTATTCGCGGTGAGTTCGGGATTGGTTCTCGGGTTTTTATACCGCGAACGGATCGCCTCGTTGCGAGTGGACCATTCATCATGAAAATCAACACCGTTATCGCAGGAGCCCAAAAGGCCGGTACCACCAGCTTGTATGACTGGCTGGGGCAGCATCCCGAAATTTTTGCTCCCGAACATGCAAAAGATTTCCATTTCTTCTCAAACGACGAGCATTTTACGGAAGGAATTTCAAATCTCCACTCACGATACCAAAAATACAGTGACGAAAAAGTCGTACTCCACGCCGGAGTCAACTATTGTTACTTTCCCGAGATTGCCTATCCGAGAATATTTAAATACAATCCCGAGGTGAGAGTGCTGCTTTCGCTGAGAAATCCCACACAAAGAGCTTTATCCGCTTTTAATTACTTCAAGAGGCTTACTCTTGAGAAAAGAAAGCTGGAGGATTCATTTGATCTCGATTCCGAAAGAAAACTGACTAGCTACGAAGATCGATCCAACTATACCTATCTAGACCACGGCTTCTACTTCAGCCAGGTAAAAGAGTTACTCAGCTTCACATCGGATTACAAAATCGTTTTCTTTGAAGATATGATTACATCCAAGGTGGATGCATACAAAGATACACTGGACTGGCTCGGCGTGGACACGTCTTTCACTCCTTTATTTAGCCATGAGAACGTATCCGGAAAAGTCCGTATTCAGGCATTGAACAAGTTTCTGTGGAATTCAAGATTGAGGAAAAAAATCAAGTCTGTTTTACCTTATCAAAAGGTCATTGGAACATCTTTCCCCCATAAAATATTCCTCCTGTTGAATCGCTTCAATACCGACGGAAAGGCAAGTAAAGAAACTGATCTCGCCCTGGAAAAAAGGTTGAACTCCCATTTTCGAGCTGATGTTGAGAAACTGAGCGAACTGTTGAATATGGACCTCCTGAAAAAATGGGGCTTCGAGAGTGCTTGACTGCAATTCCCTGAAACCGCGATGCCCCGTCCTCCAATGCTATCTCCTGCGCCCAAATTTCGAGCATGCTTTTCTTGTATTATTTACTCCGCTGAATGAAAACATTACTCTCTGTCAATAACTACCACTACCGCCGTGGGGGCGCAGAAGCAGTTTTTCTTGACCATAACGACCTATTCCGAGATTTGGGATGGAATGTAGTGCCGTTCTCGATGGAACACCCAGAGAATGAGCCGACAAAGTGGGATGAGTATTTCGTGGATGAGATTGAGTTCGGAAGAAGATATTCCCTTCCCAGAAAAGCCCTCAACGCATTTAAGATCACCCATTCCTTCGAGGCCTCCCGAAAGATGCAGAAACTTGTTGATCAAATTCAACCGCAGGTCTCCCATTTGCACAATATTTACCATCATATTTCCCCTTCGGTTCTCTTTACACTGAAAAAGAACGGTATTCCCAGTGTGCTCACCCTGCATGATCTCAAGATCGCCTGCCCGGCATATAAAATGCTAACCCATGATGGCGTATGCGAGCGCTGCAAGGGTGGGAACCTAGTCAATGTTGTGAAGCACCGCTGCGTCAAGGATTCCCGCGTGACCAGCTCCGTGATTTTCATGGAGACGATGGTTCAGAGATTGATTGGCAGCTACAGTTCGAATGTCGATGTCTTTGTAGTGCCGAGCCGTTTCTATCTTGAAAAATTTGTCGAGTGGGGCTGGGATCGCGATCGATTTCAACACATTCCCAATTTTGTGGATGTAGACAGATTTCAATACTGTGATGAAATAGGGGAAGGGTTCGTCTTCGCAGGGCGGCTCGGCCCGGAGAAAGGACTTCGAACCCTCGTCGATGCCGCAGCGCAGGCAGGGGTCAAGCTCAAAATTGTCGGCACAGGGCCGCTGGAAGAAGAACTGAAAGCGATCGCAGAATCACACGGTGCGGACATCACATTCTACGGCTATCGTTCAGGAGAGGAATTGCAGAAGCTTATCAAATCGAGTAAGGCGTTGGTTTTACCTTCCGAGTGGTATGAAAACGCCCCAATCAGCTTACTAGAGGCATATTCGCTTGGGCGGCCCGTCATTGGAGCGGATATTGGGGGAATCCCGGAATTGATACGACCCGGTCAGACCGGAGAAATATTTGAAAGTGGCAATACAGAGGGGCTTGCTGAAGTGCTCGCGGCGTTCAATGAACTTTCTTCTGACACTGCGAAAACTATGGGCCGTGCCGGCCGCGAGTGGGTTGAAAACTCATTTACTCCTCGAAACTATCGAGAGCGCATGCTCAACTTGTACAAGACCCTTGGGAATTAGCCATGGCCGGAAAACAACTCAAGATCATGATAATCGGCCTACGGGGCTTTCCAAACGTCCAGGGCGGCATTGAAACCCATGTGGAGAACCTCTGCATGGAATTGGTGAAGCATGACGTCAGTGTTGAAGTGGTTGTCAGGCGTCGATATATGAATAAAAATATGACTGGGAAAACTTGGAACGGTGTTCGTTTTCACTATCTCCCGTCACCAAAGTCCATTGGTCTGGAAGCGTTAATTCATACTTTTCTTGGGGTTATCTACGCTGCTTTTAAGCGCCCGGATCTGCTTCACATCCACGCAATCGGACCAGGTCTGATGACGCCCTTGGCCCGCCTACTTGGAATCAGGGTGGTTGTAACCCATCACGGCCCTGACTACGACCGTCAGAAGTGGGGTGGGTTAGCTAAGAAAGTGTTAGAATTAGGTGAGCGGCTTGCCTGCAAGTTTTCCAACAGGGTCATAGCCATCTCGAAGACCATCAAGGGTATTGTCGCGGAGAAGCATGGTATCGAATGCAGCCTCATTCCCAACGGGGTACGCCTTGCAGAGCTGAGTCAAGGCAGTGATCGGCTGAAGGAATTTGGGCTTGCCAAAAACAGGTATGTTATCATCGTCAGCAGACTTGTTCCAGAAAAGCGGCATCTTGACCTAATTGAAGCATTCAAACTTGCTAATCTCGATGGATGGAAACTGGCGATCGTCGGCACTTCGGATCATCCAAACGCCTATACGCAAAATGTCATAGAAACTTCGAAGAAAACGGAGAATGTAGTTCTGACCGGATTTCAAACCGGTCTAGATTTGGCCGAATTGTACACACACGCGGGCTTGTTCGTTCTTCCATCTTCTCACGAGGGGTTGCCGATTGCGTTACTTGAAGCGCTCTCATATGGACTGAATGTTGTGGCAAGTGACATCCCGTCCAACATGGAAGTCAACTTGGACGAAGAGCGATATTTCGAACTGGGAAACACCAAGCAATTGGCCTCCAGGCTGAAATATTGGTCAGAACGCGTTCCCGATGGTGAAACAAGAAAAACTACCAGAGAGTGGGTTGTTACGACCTATAATTGGCCAGAAATAGCTAGAAATACATTAAATGTTTATAATTCAGTTGTGTCATAGGCGTCCAGCAGTCTCCTCTCTAAATTTGGGGCGCCTTGTCCCCCTCGAGGGTCGACAAGCAAAGTGGGATCACCTCTTCTCGCCGCACAGCCAGCCTTCGGGAGACGACCAACTATCTTTGCGTTTTTATTCAACCCACGAAATTAATGGTTAGCCATAAACATAGATTCATATTTATCCATATCCCGAAAACTGCCGGCACAAGCATCGAGGATGCTTTTGACCACTTCAGTGAGTTTAAAGGAAGAGGCGGGCAGGATCACAGAACGATCAGAGATCTCGAGCCGCTTCGCCCGGAATATTTTCTGACTCCTGACGCTAGTCGCTACCGCGATCTTGGGCGAAGATATGCTAATCGCTTGCGAAATACTAAGAATCCAGCGAACCGAATTTACGTCAACGCCGATCAATACCAAGACTATTTCAAATTCAGCTTCGTAAGGAATCCATGGTCAAGGGCAGTTTCATGGTATAAAAACGTGATCCGTGACGAAATTCACCGTGCAGAATTTAAAATTCCCGAAAATATATCCTTCAAGGAATTTATCATCGACTACCCCGACAATTGGGGATTGAAACCCCAAACTCATTGGTTAAAAAGTTTTAACGGAGATTATCCACTCGATTTTGTGGGTCGCTTTGAAAGTTTAGAATCAGATTTCAAAGAGGCGTGTGCGAAAATCGGCAGTCCTCCAAGTGTTTCTCTTCCGCACAAAATCAAGGGAAATGGAGTCGACTACAGGACATTTTTTGATCAAGAATCCGTCGAGATTCTTGCTGAGAGGTATTCCGAAGAGATCGATCTTTTTGGGTATTCTTTCGATTAGTGATTTCAATGTCCGTCCCCCAAGGACGGGCCTGATTTCGGGGTTTATGTAGTTTATCGATCCTAATGGAATGGGTTGCCGGATGCGCCGCAAAAGTGGCAAAACTCTGATCTGACCACCTCGCTCGACAGGCTGCTGCATTTTGGGCGCATTGGAACAGCCACTACAGCCCGGCAAGTGAGCGCACACCAGGAGGATTAAAAGACATAGAATGCTCTTTACAGGTGGGGCGGGTTGCTCTAACTGAAAAGAAGAGAATTTTAGAAAGTATTTTGATCGAGTGGATCCAGTATCGACGGTTGCGTCGCTTTGTTCCCGACATCCGTTGTGTTGTCGCTTACGTGTCGTTCACGTTCTGCGTCGTGCAGGCCGAGCCACAGGAATTGACTCCGGGCAGCGGCAATGACGCGACTTCAGTAATTGCCTGGGAAGATGCAAGCGGCGACGGGCTCGCTACCGCGAAATTTAACGATCTTTTGCCCCAATCTGGATACGTCAAGGACATCAGCGACTCCCGCCCCTGGATCCAGGATTTCCTGAATCACCGTTCGCCAATCCAAATAGGCGTGACTCTGGAAGCCTACCACGACGACAACCCGTTTCTTATCAGGCCCGGTCAGGAGGAAGAAGATTTCACTTGGGAATTGCTGCCGAGAATTACCTACGAGTCTTCACGACCAGAGGCAGGAAAGCAGCATTTCCTAGCACTGGGCTACGATCCCGAGATCCTCCGATACCAAACCTTCCACATTTTGGATGCATTTAATCATCGAGGTTTCGGGGAGTACCGTTTCAAAAGCGCGAAGGTGGAAAGCGTGATTGCGCACAGGAGCGCTGAGTTTTCCGAGTCTTCGGGGGAATTTGAAGACGCCCTGATCGATGAAGCCTCCGCGGACTTGGGACGACGCAGAAGGGGTGACCGACATATCTCCACGCTGGCAACGGATTTCCAAGTGTCAAAGAAGTCGAGACTGGAGGTGAAAGCATTGCGGTTGGCAAGGAATTTTGACTTGCCTACGATCGCGGACTCCGAGGAGTGGGAGGGAGCGGGCTTTCTGATGCACTCGGTTGCTCCGAAAACGGAATTGGGTATGGGAGTCCGAATTGGTCAAGTCGCCATAGACCGTGCCCCCGACCAACTCTACGAGGCAGTCCTCGGAAGGGCGGTTTGGCAGGTCTCGCCGAAGTTATCCTTCGACTTGGCCGCTGGGGTCGATTTCCGACGCTTTGAAGGACCCCTCGCGGCAGGGAATAGAGACACACCAATCTTCGAGGCAGGCTTAATCTGGCACCCCTTGAAACAAACACAAGTCTCCCTAAAAGGCTTTCGTGATGTCCGCTATTCGGTCACCGGACACAGTGTAATACGTACTGGAATTCGTGCAGGATTTCGACAGCGACTTGGCGACAGGGCAAACTACTCGTTTGGTGGTATGATCAACTCGCGCGACTATCAGCCGACTACTATCAGCGGACTAGTCGGGAGGGAAGACGAATTTCTCTCACTCATCCATCGAATCGACTACAAGCTGGGAGATCGGGGAGAAATTGGTGTGTTTCACGAATATCGGCGCGATGAGTCAAACACGGTCTTTGGGTTCGAACGCGGATTAACCGGTGTTCGGGCTTCCTACGGCTTCTAGGGGGGGACGCCAGAGTTAGAAGAAATTAGAACCCCAATCGAGAGAGACGTGACGCTCATTTTACCACTATTTAGCCTAGACACCTACGGAGTTCAGAGCTAGCTTCCGTGCCTTGAAATAACAGTTTTGGTTCCTATCAATCGCCATGAAATTCATTTCCTTGCCTCTGCAAATCGCTTCAATAATCGTTGGTTTCGTCGCAGTGTCGTCTTCCATCGGTCAGGATAATGAGGGGGAGGGCGCCGGTGAATACCGTCTAAAGACTGCGGACTCCGTGCTTATCACCGTATACGGGGAGGAGGAGCTTACCACTCAGACTGAGATATCGAAGACTGGTGAAATCAGCCTCCCATTGGTAGGGTCCATAGCCATCGCAGGGAAAACAAGCGCTGAGGCCACGGCTGAAATAACGAAACGTCTCTCGGAGGGCGGAATCGTGGTTGACCCGAAAGTCTCGGTTACGGTGACAGGATACGCCGCCGTCGAGGCGATGGTGGTGGGAAGTGTCCGGAACCCGGGACCTGTCGATCTTCCTGAAGAGGGTAAAATCGATCTCCTTTCCGCCATCGGCATGGCGGGTGGTTTCCAGGAAAATGCTAATGCTCGTCGAGTTACGGTGCGCCGAGTGGTCGACGGGGACTCGCAGGTTATTCGGCTCGATGCTCGGGTATTGGCCATGAGCGAAGCGAAGGAACCGTTTTTTGTAATTGCCGGAGATGTGGTCAGTGTACCGGAGGAGGTGGAGGAGCGAGTGACCGTCATGGGGAAAGTTAATCGACCGGGTCTGGTCGAGTACCCTTCCGGTGAATCACTCGACATTCTTAGTGCCTTGGCGCTGGCGGGAGGGCTCTCCGATTCGGCGGATCCTGCTCAAGTCGTGGTCCGACGCTTGTCAGGAGGTGGTCCACGAATCATACGGCTCGATGTGGGGAGAATAATGAGAGGAGAGCAAGAGGACCTGTTCCTAATGCGCCCGCGCGATGTCGTCACTGTCGGGGAACACGCGCCCCGTAGTGTGACCGTCATGGGAGAGGTGAATAAGCCCGGCTTAATCGAACTCCCCAACGACAGGATCCTCAACATTCTTGACGTAATCGCGCTCGCGGGAGGATACACGGAAATTGCAAACCCCAAGCGCATCACTCTCAAAAGACAGGTGGGAGGAGAGGAGAAGATTTATCTGATTAATGGAAAACGCCTCGCATCCGAACGCAATCCAGCTCCGGTTCGCGTATCTCCCGATGATCTGATCACGGTGGCTGAAAGCTTCTTTTAATTGTTGTGCCATGATAGGAAGTAATGTCAGTGAGTCGCATGGAGAAAGCGAAGATGAAATTGATCTTCGCCAATTGGTGTTTTCCCTCCTTGCGGGGAAATGGGTGATTCTCGGCTGCCTGCTTGCAGGGGTCGCAGTCGGGCTGGCATACCTTCAATTCACAACGCCGGTGTTTCGTGCTACTGCTTTACTGGAAGTCCCTGAACAACGCGAGAATGCCGCAGGATTTGAGGTCCAGGATTACACTGGCGATGAGGTTCTGAAAACCATCGAGAGGAATCTTCGTCGAATCTCGCTGATTGGAAGGGTCGTGGAACGCGAGAACATCGGGGGAAGCGCCGCATTTCAGGCAAGTTTCGAGGACTCTCCGGATATCCAGGGAACTCCACGGCAGTGGGAATTGGTGGCGGAGTGGGTTTCTATCTCACTGGAGCGAGGGACACGCCTTATCAATGTATCGGTCGAGCACACCGACCGGATGTTAGCACGAGACCTCGCCAACGCGCTGGTCGAGGAGTTCATTCGGGAGCGCTCGGAAAAACGCAGCGGTTCAACTGCGTCCGCCGTCGATTCGCTCATGCGGGAAGCAGAACGAATCGGTGGACGTTTGCGCAAGTCTCAGGCCCTCCTCCAAAAGCTGGACGAGGCAGTCAAAATCCAGAATAGCGTGAAGGAAAACGAGGACGAACTTTCATCATTGCGACAGCGATATGCCGATGCTCACCCCTCCGTGCTTCAACTCCGTAGTCTCATCGAAGAGAAAAACGCAGACTTGGACCTCATGCTGAAAGAGATTCGTCCACTTGTTTCGGAACACTCGAAAATAACGGTCGCGACAGAGGGCTCCGTCACGCGCCCGCCAGACGAAAACAAGCTTCTGGCCAAGGAGGAATTCGACTTCCTTTTCGCACATCGCGAGAGTCTGTCCGGAGAGGTTGCCACCAGCCAGGCACTGTTCGAATCCGTACTCGCACGGCTCGAGGAGATGGACGTCAGCAGTCAACTCGACGTCGAGTCAGTCGAAATTTCAGAAGATGCCTACCTCCCCTCCGAACCGGTCAAACCAAAGGGGTTGTTTGTCCTCGCGGCAGGGGTCTTGTTCGGTAGTGGCTTGGGCTTCGTTTTAGTGGCGGGATCACACTTCTTGGACAACAAGTTACGTACGGTGGATCGAGCCGAGCAGAAAATCGGCCTTCCCGTAATGGCTTCCATTCCGGAAGACAAACGAATCCAAAAAAAGATCGAACCACTCGTAATGCTTTCGGATCCTGGCAGTCCGGTCGCGGAGGCTTTTCGATCGCTTCGGGCCTCTCTGGCTCTGCAAGATTTTTCGAGCTACAACTCGAACGACAAAGGCCGTTCTTCCCGGACAATCCTGATTACAAGTTCTCTTCCCGGGGAAGGAAAAAGTTTCGTTTCCTCGAATCTTGCCGTTGCTTACGCTTCGCAGTTGAACATGAAAACCTTGTTGATTGAAGCGGACCTGCGTCGCCCCGTTATGGAGCGTATATTCGGCCTGAAAACACCCGGAGCAGGAACGGTAGGGGCTCTCAATGACTTGGAAAAATGGGAAACCGCAGTTGTTGAGTCAGGCATTCCCAATCTCGATCTTCTCACTGGCGGACAAAACTCCACTGATCGCCCGGCAGAACTGCTCGGAAGCATCCAGATGAACCATCTTCTTAAAAAGGCTGTGGAGCGATATGATCGCGTCGTCATCGACAGCACCCCGGTCAACTCAGTCTCCGACGCGTTACTTTTCGGCTCTGAGGTGGACAATGCGATTCTTGTGGCCGATGCGAGTAGGACACCCGCTAGCAGTGTGAAGCGCGCGAAAACCCAGCTCGGTGGTTCCGTGCGGGAAATCTCCGGACTGGTCCTCAATCGAATGCCTCAGAAGGCGGGTAGTGTAGCAGATCCCTATCACTACTACTACACGGCAAACGACGCTTACGGTGAGAGCTACAGCCGCAAGGACAAGTCCTGAAGGCAGAGGCGGGCCAACGCCTTGGAGCGCGGGATGAGATCAAAAACGCTCGCGCCACTTGAAATGAATTTTCGTCCGTTTTGCGCTTACTGGTAGGGGCTTGCTTTTTCAAGGAGTTCTTTTCGGAGCGCCGGTAATGCGGGGTTTGAGGGGGTGCAGGCAGGCAGCTAATTCAGCGAACTCAGAAAAGCAGGAGCGGGTTTCGCCTGCGACGTTGACAATGCCTCTATCTACCCGATTATTTGCATATAGATAATGAGTTACAAGTGTCGAAAGTGCGCAGCTGAGTCGGAGCTGGCTCCCGGGATGGAAGGGCGGCAAGTGCGGTGTAGTGTTTGCGGTGCTGATTTCATAGTTCCTTCAGCACCCGGTATAGACTCCGGAGGTAGTTGTGGTTCAAATGGTGTTGAGGCCGGAATTGTTAGAACCTATGATGAGCGATTTCTCGATAATATCCTTTTTGCTAAGAGTTCCAAAGAGAAAGTGAGAAATCTGAATCTTAAGATCACCGAGCTCTCATTTAGCGAGGGTGAGATAATCTTTGAAGAAGGTGATGAGGGATCTCATCTGTATCTTGTTCTGGAAGGTGAAATACGAATATCCAAACAGGGGCGAGGCGGTAATCAGGAGACGTTGTTTGTTCAATCCTCCGGTGATTTTTTTGGTGAAATGTCTTTACTGGATGGTGGAAATCGGTCAGCCAGGGCGACTGCTAATTCCCATGTAACGTTAGGGAAAATCGAAAAACAAGAGATCGAGCGTTTTTTATCCCAATCGTCCGCTTCACCTCTTTGGTTTGCACAACATGTGGTTACCAATTTGCGTTCCGCCAACTCGGTTTTTATTAATAAGTTGGTCGAAACCGAACGCCTCAGTTTGCTTGGTACGATGATGACTGGAATCGTTCATGATTTTCGCAATCCAATCGCCACGCTGGAAATGTTGAACCATTTCCTGCAATCTCATGAGGATCCCGTGATTGTGGAATTGGGAAAAACCGCGGAGTCTTCGGTGGGGAGGATGAAGGTAATGATTCAAGAATTGCTCGATTTCTCAAGGGGGGACAGCAAGCTAAATTTAAGTAAGGTTTATGTATCGGACTTGATTGCCAAGCTGGATGAGCAGATCCTCAAACGGGTTGAGGGAAGTGGCGTTGAGGTGAAGCGGAATATCGAGTACACCGATTTCATAACGGTAGATTTCAATCGATTGCAGAGGTTGCTTGAAAACATTATCAAAAATTCCTGGGAGGCAATGGGCACAGAGGGGCAGCTAACTGTGCAGGTGAAACGGATTGGTGATTCGATTGAGTTTCAAATTGCGGACACAGGCCACGGGATAGCGCCAGAATTACTCGCTAACGTTTTTGAACCATTTGTGACTCATGGCAAAAAAAATGGCACCGGATTGGGTATGGCGATCGCAAAATCAGTGATTGATGCTCACCGTGGTGACATTCGAATTGAGAGTGAGGTAAACCGGGGGACCACCTGTTTTATCACTTTGCCTTACCAACCCTCGCCGGCTGAGGTTGCGTAGAGGGCCTTTTTTCGAAAGCTGGGAAGCAGCGGCTTATTGTCATAAAACATGGGCTGAAGCCCGCAATACGGCCAACTTGCTATAGCTTTGAATGGCCCGAACGGTGAATGGCGCCTGCAACGGTCGAAACCACCAATGCGCTAATCACTGTGATCTGAAAGTTCATGTCCTCTTTACCCTGATCGTTTACGAAGGGGCTCTCATCTTTCTTGATTGCCCAACTCACCAGCGGCCCCAACAGGTAAGTCACTCCACCGAGCAGGTGGGCCAGCATTCCCATCGTCTTTTCATCAGTGGGCGGTAATTTTCCGCGCCCCAGAACATTGAAGAAACTGCGGCTTCTTCGTCAGCAGGCTCCGCCTTCTCCTTGCCTATCCCGCCTTCTACTTCATCAGAGGATGGTTCAGTTTTTGAAGATGACTCCGACTCCATCTGGGGTGGAGCATCTTCTGCCGGCGATTTTTCGTCTTTCGGATTGATTGGACCCTCATCGCTCATGGTGTTTTTGATATGTTTTTTCAGCTTACGAATTAATCAAATAGCAGGCCACAGCTCCCCCTATCTCGGACGACCCGTCATTGAATTTGCTCGATCCTCCCGTTAGAGTTCTTGACCCTCCCCAACCCCCACATGAAAATTCTCGTCGTCTCCGACATCCATTACAGCCTGAAACAATATGACTGGCTGGCCACCCATGCCGGGGCCTATGACCTCATTATCATCGCTGGCGACCTCATGGAACTGGCCTCGGCCGTCGGCTCCGATACCCAAGCGGCAGTGGTCGAACAGTATTTCCGGAGAATATGCGAAAAGACGCCTCTTGTGGTGTGCTCGGGAAACCATGACTTGGTCGAAGAATTCGACGGCTCCCGCTCTACTGAATGGCTGGAGGAAATCTCTATTCCGGGCCTGGTTGTGGACCGAAATGCTTACGAGGATGAATCGATTCGCATTCTCTCCCTGCCTTGGTGGCAAAGCGATGAGGACAGAGAGAGGGCCGCTGAATGGCTGGCTGGTCAACAACGCGAGAATGAAGGCAAACCGGTCTTCTGGGTCCACCATGCCCCCCCGCTTGGGGCCAAGACGAGTTGGAACGGAAAGCGAGACCTGGGTGACAAGACCCTAGTCGAATGGATCAGAAATTACTCACCGACTCTGGTTGTATCCGGTCACGTCCACAACGCTCCTTACTACTCCCCGGAGGGATCATGGATCGATCACGTTGGAGACACGACTGTCACCAACGGTGGGCGACAAATCGGGGATAAGCCAGCTACGCTTGAAGTCGAAGTCGAGAACGGACACTTGGTCTGGTGCGGAATGGAAGGCTGTCAGGAGGAGTCATTACCTGCCTGATCAATCCGCCATCTTCTTTTTCAAATCCCGGTGCAGAATCGCATCAAGCACTCCGTCAACCATTCCCACATGGTCGGAGACGCCCTGCAGCTGTTCCTTCACGTCGACCAGATACTGGGTCGCAGCTTCCAATCGAATCGCGAGAATTTTTGATACATGCAGATTCACTTCCGGATGATCGGCAAGATAAGCTTCGGGATCTTCGGCGATGTTGAACGCGCAGTCTTCCAATGCAACGATCGACGCCGTTGTTGGAGCATCCATCAGAAGAGAAATTTCTCCGAACGCGCTGCCCGGAGTTTTCACAAGAGCCAATCGAATTCCGTCGCGAACCACTTCAACCCGACCACTTTTGAGAAAGAAGAGTTTTTTCGGCTGAGTGTTGAACGTGATTATCTCATCGCCAGCTGAAAAACTCGCTTCAGGGAGGAGGGAGATGGAGTCAAGAGGGATCACGGATAGCACTATGCGACGATTCCTTTCTCTGACAAGTGGCAATCACTTAGGTGATACCGGAAAGAATTGGATTGAAAGGAATTTGCTTTTTCAAGGAGTTTTTATCGGTGCGTCGGTCCTACCGGGTTTTAGGGTCCTGGGGTATATGTCTCAGAAATAGCAGGGCTCACCCTTCCACCCTGCGCAACTCAGGTGGATTGCGATCCGATTCGATCTTCTCCATGGTTTCCCGAATCAGGCTGATCTGTTTTTGATCAGGATTGTTTTTCGCAAGAAGTTGTTTTTCGATTTCTTTCAATTGGGGAAGCAGCGGTTTCGCGGCTCCGCCGTAGAGCTGCAGAATTTCGAGACACTTAGGGACGCGGTTTCCGCTGCCCCATCGATCGGTGCCTATCACACTGACGAAATGGTCGAGACCTTCCTCGTGGTGATTGCGGGCGAGGATCTCAAGTCCGCTCAAGCGGATGCCATCGGCAAACATGATGCCACTTGGGGCGGGTGAAGAGACTGCTTTGAGGATAGTGGGAAGGAGTGGTTTGATTTCCTCATAGCTGAGATTCTTATAGACTGTTCCAATGGTTCCGCGCGCACGGCCGTCTTCGTTGGCTAGTCCGGTGCGGACAGCGGCGAAGAGTGCGTCCCGATCCACGCCGTCAAGCGAGCCGCGCAAGAGTCCACCTCTTCGGTCGAAGAGAGCAAAGCAAAGATAGCGTTGCTGCATGCCTCGCGGATCGTTCTCGGTGTCGTGGTTAGCCAGCATTTCCAGTAAGTCAGGGACTGCCGGCATTGCTTCGGAGCCGATCGCGGCGAGTGCTTCGGCAGCTTCGATGCGCAGCCAGAGGTCTTCCGAGTGAAGTGTGTTTCGCAATCCCGGAACGGCATCGGCAGCGCGGTTTTTCAGTTCAGCGATTGCCTGGCAGGCTCCGGTTCGGGCGTGAAGGCTTTCTTCCTTCAGCATCGCAATAAGTTCGCGTGTGGGTGCGCCGTCCCTCTTCCCGAGAGAAAGGGCAGCGCGCTCCCGAACCACCGGTGACCAACTGCGCAATCTTTCGAGAAGGGTCGCTTCGTCGAAATCGGCGTAGGGATCATCCTTTGTTGTGACTGTCCAATTTCGACCGTCGTCGATCAGGCTTGCCGCGGTCTTTTTGTCTACCGGTGCAACGACTTCCTGATTTTTTCCCGTCAGGTGAATTTGGCGAAGCGGCTGGGCATAGGCGAGAAGGTAGGCACCGGTGGTATCCCAGTTGTTGTAGCTGTCGTTTTTCTCCTGAGCCGGCCCCTGGTGGCGGTAGGTTCCATCCCAACGACGTGCGAGGTCGAAATACCAACCGTAGTCACTCATCCATGCGCCAGTGGCTTCCGGCCCTGACAAAGCCACCGACGGCATCGCCCAGAGAAGGTTGAAGAAGTTTCCGGTGTGTCCCATTTCCCGTTCATCGCCATGGCAGGCTATTCCCATCCGGGAAAAGTAGGTGGCTGCTTCGGTGTCGCTGAGGGCGTTGAAGAGCACGGCGGCAGCTCCGTTTTTTCCGTTGTCGTCATGCGTCTGGGTCCAGGGGCGGTGATCTCCGTAGGGAATGCTTCCCTTCCCGGTGTAGAAGCGAACGAGTCGGGTGCTTTTCGCAATGGCATCATCGACGGTGGAATCGTCGACGCCAGCTTCACGAGCAAGCACCAGCGAGATCGTCAGGGGAAGGCCGGGAGCATTCATCATTCCGTAGCCACTGAGAATGCCGTTGTCCTGGACGAAGCGGTGTCCCCACGAACCGACGACGCTCTGGCCGAGGGCAATCTCGCGGGCGAGGCGTTCGAGGTCGCGAAGGTATTCGGTATCGCCGGTGGCGATGGTGTATTCGGCAATCAGCATCGTGATAGGTCCGTAGAACCACGAGTGGTAGCTGCGGCGCTCGGGATCAGTGTAGTTTCGGAATCGCTCTACCTGATCTTTTACGATGGGAAGATACTCGGGATTGCCACTCGCGAGCAGGGCGAGGGCGTTGTAAGAGCGGACGATGGGATTTCCGGCTTCTGGATTCTCCTTCATCCACGCTGCGAGAGCCTCGCATCCTTGTTCCAGGATTTTGGTCGACTTCGGGCAATCGAATGGGGCGGTAGCTGAGTAGGTTCCAAAGGTGGGAAGCTCAATGGCGACGGTTTCGATTTCGCCATCTCGCCAGCGGATCAAGGAAAGGGTTCCCTCAGTAGCTTCCGCCAGGCCGATGGCCTTTCCTAATTCTGTTCTCGGATCGTAGGAAAACGCCTGATTGCCGGTTCCCAGAATTACGTCGCCCTTTTCCAGTATCTCCTCGGCTGGCGATCCCTCTTGGATTTCCGTGATCAATATCTGGCGCGCCTCGCTCGTCGAAAGCTTGTTGCTATGGATCCAGCCGCGGGCGCCAGTTGGGCCAAGGTTCCAATCGTGGGGTGCGTTGTCGGGGATCTTTGCGCTCTTGGTGAAATCGGGAATGCCTTCCGGAATGGGTTCGAAGGTCGTGTTGGCGCTCGCTTGCGGGGTCGACATGGCTTTCTTTGCCATCCACGCTTTCACGAATCCCTGGTCCTCCGCTGTTAGCATCGCCAGGGGAATGGGAATGACGCGACCTTTCGCGCGAATGCGGATGACCTGCTTTCCGCCCTGGGTATCCACGGCGACCAATTCGCCATTGAGTTTCTTACCGGTCGAAGCCTGGGTCCAGCTACGGGCTGACGTGGTGGAGGGCGTCGCTGGAGAGCTCGCAGCCTGCGCTCCGCTGGAGCCGAGAAGCGCTGCGGCAAAACCCTGACCAATCTGCGCCATGATTTTTCCTGACCCGAGATAGTGATAGGCCTGGTTGGAAATGCCCTTTTCCATGATCTCGAGCTCTTCCTCCGAGAACTCTGCATCTCGCATTTCCTCGACTAAAGCCTGCGCGGCGGGACCTTTGAGTTGTTTCTCGTTCTGGACCTTTTTAGCTGCCTGTTTCACATTGTCGTTGCGTTGGGTGAGCGCTTGCAGTTGCTGATCCCAATAGTCTTCTGTCAGGACCACTTTCACATTGTCTTGAAATTCCGGCAGCTTGGCCGGCTCAGCCATTGCATCGCGGAAATTCTGATGGGTGGAGACGTAGCGTTGCCGATCCGGCCCATATTCGGATGTTGGACCGCCGACACCCAGGACTCCGATCACGATGGGCATTTCCGGAGCCTCCAATTCCTTTCGCACGTCGCGGATCAGGTGAGCAAGTCCATCGCTGTAGGCCTGGTATCCGCCGGGCTGATCGCGATTGGGATATACCCCGCTGTCGACCAGGTCATTCCAGCCCTGGAACCAGACAAAACCGGCCAGCTCATAGCCATCGGACGAATTGTAGTCTGGCACGACCTGGCCAATGTCGCCGAGCACCTTTTTCACATGCTCGATCATGAGACGATAGTAGTGACCGGTCGCTTCCTCTTTTTCCGCTTTGACCTCGTCGATGTTCCTGCCGCGTTTCTTCAGGTTCTCCAGTTGCTGTTCGCTGAATTCGTAAGGCCCGGCTGACGGGGATCGAAAATCTGTATGAACGCTTTTTCCGCCCCATGCCGTTTTGATAATCAGGATTGGCTCCTGCAGATGTTTTTCCATCGTGGTTCCGAAGGTGAATTCCGGACCGATTTTCCCGTCGTCTGCCCCAAAACCAGCTGTGAGCTTGCCGTTCTTTTCCAGATCCTGGGAAAGATAGGAAATCCACACATTTTTGCAGACGCGGGGCTCTCCCTTTTCATCCTGCATCTCTGCGAGGAGGGGAGCGGTTTTTGGATCCATCCCGATATGCTCGAAAGTATAGAGTCGCGCATGCCCCTGCATATTGGATTGGCCCGCGAGGATGTAGACCTTGAAAGGTTTGGCCTGGGCGTTTTCAAAACAGACAAAAAGAAAGAGCGTGATGAGACACGCGCTAATTCGTGAAAGAGATAAGTTCATGAGTTAGGCAAGGTAGTCGGGAGAGATTGGGGATTTTGGAGGCGAGGGTCAAGGGTGTCACTTATTTCGGATTCCCTTGTGAGGAATCACTTCGGTTGCTCGAATTGTTACGCGAGAATAAGGATTGCAGAAATTTGGCTGCATTCGATATCGTATAGCAATTCATGGACACATCTACTTGGCTTCCCGGTTTTCTTGGCGGCTGTCTCATTGGCGGAGGCAGTCTGCTCGCACTGATCGTCAGTAGGAAGGTGCCTGGCGTTTCAGGCGTCTTTGGTCGGCTTTTACTACCGACATGCATTGATCGAACCTGGCGACTTCTTTTTCTTGCTGGCTTGGTAGGGGGAGCAGGATTGCTGTTCTTCCTGTCGGATGCAGCAGCTACCTATCGCATTCCAGCCGGACGCAGCTTGCTCATGTTTGCGATTGCGGGGCTCATCGTTGGTTTTGGAACGCGTCTTGGAGGCGGTTGCACCAGTGGGCACGGAGTTTGTGGCATGGGGATGGGCGCGAAAGATTCCATCATCGCGACAATGGTCTTCATGGCGGCAGGATTTTTAACCGTTTTTCTTTTCAATCTGCTCACGGCTGCAGCATGAGAAGCAATCTTTTCATCATACTCGCCGGTGCCCTCTTCGGAGCTGGACTTGCTCTTTCCGGTATGACTGACCCCACCCGGGTAGTTGGTTTTCTAGATCTGTCAGGATCCTGGGATCCTACGCTCGCTTTCGT
>Ga0181558_10000467_pt1 | contig 37389 bp, 29 predicted proteins | sample 011ome_22_FD_133754 | JGI IMG/M metagenome (GOLD analysis project Ga0181558, IMG submission 133754) | Coastal salt marsh microbial communities from the Groves Creek Marsh, Skidaway Island, Georgia - 011507BT metaG (megahit assembly) | ecosystem: Environmental > Aquatic > Marine > Intertidal... | reverse complement strand
TCTCAAAATGCCATCATCAAGGGTAAAGTGTTCAATCCTATAAATAATGAACCGGTTCCGTTTGCCAATGTCATAATTCAAGGAACGACTACTGGAACCAGCACTGATTTAGACGGAAATTATAAGATTTCAGGACTAGAGCCAAAATTGTACAATTTGGAAGCGACTTCGCTCGGCTTTAGAAAGGCAGTGGTTTATGAAATTCAGACGTTCAACAACAGGCCAGTGAAAATAGACATTGAGCTGACGGAGGATGCCCAACTCCTTGAAGGGGTAGATATTACAGCATCTCCATTCAGCAAGAAGGAAGAAGCTCCGGTGTCTATGCGCACAATTGGTGTGTCTGAAATAGAAAGGAACCCGGGTGGAAACCGCGATATCAGTAGGGTTATTCAGTCTTTGCCAGGTGTTGCATCTTCACCGTCATTTCGCAACGACATTATAATAAGAGGAGGAGGTCCAAATGAGAATAGATTTTATCTGGATGGGGTTGAAGTACCAAATATCAATCATTTCGCAACACAGGGCGCTTCTGGTGGGCCTGTGGGATTGATCAATGTCAACTTTATCAAGGAGGTTGAGTTTTACTCAGCAGCATTTCCAAGCAACCGAGGCAATGCGCTCAGTTCAGTGTTTGACTTCACCCAAAAAGACGGAAATCCAGATGGAATAAATGCAAACGTTACGGTTGGGAGTAGTGATTACGGTTTGACATTAGATGGACCAATTGGAAAGAATACCTCTTATATATTTTCAGTGCGCAGATCCTATTTACAGTTCTTGTTTACAGCATTGAAGCTCCCTTTCTTACCAATCTATAATGACTCTCAGTTCAAGGTAAAAACAAAATTGAATGCTAAGAATGAGATTACACTGATTGGATTGGGAGCATTAGATCAATTTGAATTGAATGAAGCGGCAAATGATGGCGTAACAGATGAAGAAACGCTTGAACGCAACAGATATATCCTAGGAAATATAGCTTCGAATGATCAATGGAACTACACAGTAGGAGCCAGCTACAAGCATTTTGCAGATAAAAGTTTCCAGCGAGTAGTGGTGAGTAGGAATCATCTAAATAACAAAGCAGTTAAATACCAAGACAATGACGATAGCAATGAGGCCAATAAAATATTGGATTATGTAAGTCAAGAAATTGAGAATAAGCTCAGGTTAGAGCACACTTGGCGCGAGAATGGGTGGAAATGGAATGTAGGTGTGGGCTATGAAAATGCCCTTTATACGAACAGCACCTTTAATAGGATAGTCACTACTAGCGGTCAAGAACTTCTCATTGACTTTGATTCTGAATTGTTCTTGAATAAATATTCTGTTTTCTCACAGCTCTCGAAGTCTTTTGTAAAAGATCGATTGAAACTTTCTGCGGGAATTCGAACCGACTTCAGTGATTACAATTCAGAAATGTCTAATCCTTTAGATCAGTTGTCACCACGTTTTGCTGCTTCATTTGTATTTGCTCCAAAGTGGAGTGTTAACGCAAGTATTGGTCGGTTTTATCAGCTTCCACCTTATACGGTGCTTGGATATAGAGATGCAGGGAATAATCTCGTCAATAAGCAAACGGGTGTTTCATACATTAGTGCCGACCATGCTGTTTTGGGAGTTGAGTTTTTGCCGGCTACCAATACCAAGATCACGGTGGAAGGATTTTATAAGCGCTATTTGAATTATCCATTTTTACTACGAGATAGTGTTTCTCTGGCCAACCTCGGAAGTGATTTTGGGGTGATCGGCAACGAGCCTGTTACCTCATCCTCAGAAGGAAGATCTTATGGAGTTGAGTTTTTGGCGCAGCAGAAGCTCTTCAAAGGTTTCTACGGTATTGTAGCCTACACTTGGGTTGTGAGTGAGTTTGAAGATAAGAATGGCGACTTTAAGCCTTCGGCATGGGATAATGGAAATATTATTACGCTCACAGGAGGTAAGAAATTCAAAGGAAATTGGGAGTTGGGTGTGCGATTCAGGTATCTGGGTGGAGCGCCTTACACGCCATTTGATCAGGATTTATCATCTGTCAGAACCAATTGGGATTTACGTGGGGTTGGTATTCTAGATTACGACAGGCTTAATACAGAGAGAAACGGGGCAGTACACCAGCTTGATTTGAGAATCGATAAGCGTTTCTTTTTCAATAAATGGTCGTTGAATGTCTACTTTGATATTCAAAACGCTTACAATTACCAAGCACCATTGTCTCCGTTTATAACGGTTCAGCGTGATGAAAACGGCTTGCCGCTAGAAGATCCGAATGATCCGAGCAGATATTCGACTAAGATTGTGGAGAATTTCTCGGGCAATGTACTTCCATCCATTGGGTTGATTATTGAGTTGTAGTCCCTTTTTGAAATCGTTAAATATCATAGCGTAGACCTGATTTAAGTCTTAGAACAGTTCTAAAGGAGAAGAGGAAGAATTTTAAAACTAAGGAGCTTAAGTGAATTTATCTTGCCTTGAATTCAGTGCACCTGCTGTTTATTACTGAATACTAGTGATCAAATGAGGGGAAGGATTGAGAGAATTGCTTAGGTTCTTATCGAACTGCAACTTAGAAACGAATTCCTACAACCAGAATGTCGTCAATTTGCTCCTCTTCGTCACCCATCCATTCTTCGATGCGTGTGTTGAGGATTTCTTTTTGCTTGGCCATTGATTCTTCTTGAACTTGGACCAATAGACTTTTGAACTGACTGTACTTAAATTTCTTACCTGAAGGTCCTCCGAATTGATCTGCGTAACCATCAGAGAAGATATACACAGAATCACCACTCTTTATTTCGATTTCATGGTTGGTATATGGTGTCTCCAAATTATCGCCATAGATACCCACAGGCTGACGATCACCCCTTGTTTCAATGATCTCTCCATCGCGAATCAGCCAGAAAGGATTGTTTGCTCCAGCGTACTCTATCTTTTTCCCCTTCTTAGGAATCGTGCAGATGGCGATATCCATTCCATCTTTTGTTTGATCGGATGATGGGTGCTTGTTCAGGGCTTTGATAACCCCATGCTTCAGCGCAAGCAATATTTCACTTGGTTTAGTGATGCCCTTTTCATTAACAATCTCATTCAGGAGTGAAGATCCAATCATGGACATGAGCGCCCCTGGAACACCATGGCCAGTGCAATCTGCTGCAGCAATGATGGCTTTGTCATTCTTTTCAGAAAACCAATAGAAGTCACCACTTACGATATCTTTTGGTCTGAACAATACCATACTTTGCTTCAAAGACTGGTCAATTTCCTCTTTTGAAGGCAAGATGGCCTCCTGGATGCGCTTAGCATAGAGGATACTATCTTTTACTTGCTCATAAAGCTCAGCAATCTGCTCGCTTTGTTTCTCGATTTCTTCTTTTTGACGTACAACCTCGGCAGTTCTCTCGCGAACTTTTTCTTCCATGTCCTCGCTATACTCCTTCAAGTTTTTGCGCATGACAAGAAGCGATTGCCCCAATTCGTCTTGATCACTCAAGGGTGTGTATTCGGTGTTGTACCCACCAGAACCAACGGCTATTGCAAAGTCTTTGGTGCTTCTCAATCCTGCCACTACGGTTTCGAGTGCATTAGCCATTTCACCAATTTCATCTCCACGAGAATTGATCCAACTCTTCGGGAAAATACCTTTAGATAGATCCAAGAGAATCAATCTAAGTTTCCGCACAGGAGAAACGATGGTGCGGGTGGTTAAAAAGGCAATGATAATGCCCGCTATTGTAAGCGCAATTCCCAAGTTTTTGATCAGCAGTCTAACCTTTTGAAAGGATTCGATCATCGTAGCGGTGATGATCTTGGTAGCTGTTTTTTTATTGTCAATAAGCACTTGAAGCATATCAAGCGTCTGATCTGTGTAGTTGTCAATATCACCTCCTTCCTCAACCATCGAGTTGGCCATAAACAAGTTCATAGGCTCGTTGTACGCATTAAGACTTCCGAGGGCTTGCTTTACAAATTCGTGGTTTAACCATAGTAACTCAATGTTTTCAAAAACGGGTTCAAGCGCAGCGCGGGTATTATCATCCCATCTTTGGGACAATACCTCTAATTCTCGTTTGAGGTTAGGGTAATCGGCTACTGTAAGTCGGTTGAGCAAAACCTTATCCTCGTTTTCCGATGGGCTAGGTAAGTAGACCCAGTTGCTGATGAGCATTTTTGACCTAACGATCATCAATTTGAGCTCTTCTAACTTTGCAATGGACGGGGTATGGTTGTTGGTAATCTCTTCGTTGATCTCCTGACTTTCTACGAAAGTTTTATTGGTGATGTAAAAAGCGATTATGGTAGATAAGATAACTACCGCAAAACCCAAGCTTATTTTCCTACCGATACTAAAATGTGAAAACATATTCGTTCTAGGGATCTTATTCTTGGTTCTCTAATTTTTTCAATTCAGCTTGATACTTCTCTGATTCTTCAATATTGTTTAAACCGAAGTATATACCAGAAAGGCCTTCAAGCGTTTCCTTTCGTAATGGATTCAGTTCATAAGCCTTCAACATGTAAGGCAGTGCAGCGCTGAAAAGATCCATTACCTGCGCTTGAATGGCAAATAGGGTTTCAAAGTCCTGCTCGTAATCCATGTTCTCGATGATATTCACACCTTGATTATAGTAATGGATTGCCAGATTGTAGTTTGCGCTGATATTTTCTTGATCAAGCTGCAACACTTCTTCATACAGCTTAACTACATTGTTTCCAATCTCCTCTCGATTATCTTCTGGACGCGGATTGTCGAACAAATATGAATACTTAGAGGCTTTGTAAAGTTTGAATTCGATGGTTCTTTGATTCAAATCCATATTCGGATTGATCACCTTAATTACTTTGCTGTAATTGTCGAATAGTGTTTGTGCTGTATTGAAATTATTAGAATCTAATGCAAACGCTGCATCATTGTATAGAGTAGATGAAAGGTATTTTAATGAATTAAGGCAATTTTCTACCAACTCACCTTTGGGCTCAAGTTCGATGGCTTTGCTGTAAGACTCAATTGCGGTTGAACGCAATTCCCAGGCTTCATTCTGAGTCTTAGAATCTTTTGCTTCTTTGAAAAGATCTTTATAGATGTAACCTCGGAAATACCAAGTTTTAGTAATTCCATTAAAATTGTCATCGCCTACGGCAATTTCAATGAACTCCTTGGCCTTGGGCAGATCCTTGTTTTGATAAGCACGAAGTGCTAGCGACACCGGATCGAGCTGAGCCTTTAGCCCAATCGGTATCATCGAGAACAAGACCACCGCTATTATTACGAGTCTTTTCATTTGTTTAATTAATCACTTTAGTAGCTAAATTTTCTAAGGTGTTACTCACGATTAGATCCTGCTGTTTAAACAGAGATTTATTCATTTCATATTTCATGGCTGCACCAACAACAACGAAGTTTATGGCAGAGGTTCTCTCAATGAAACCTTTGCCCTCGGTTACGGTGAGGCAGTTATATTCTTTTGCTTTGTTTATGTAAGGTTCTACTTCTCCTGCGGTAGAGCCTGCAACGTAGAGTAAGTGACACTTGGTGACTTCACTTACCGACTTGAACCTTTTTACAATCAGCGTTTGGCTGTTGACTTTCTTCGTTTTTGCTGCAGTTTCTAAGTTCAGTGCTAAGTCATCATCTCCAACAACGCCAATAACAAAATCGCCCTGCTTATATGCGGCAGGCCATTCGGTGTATTTCGCAAAATTGAGGATGTATGTTGCCTTGAATTTAGCCCGTGTGTTCATTGTGTTCATAGACGTTTGCCCGATGGAGCTAAGCGCTATTCCCAATATTAATGATATGGCTAATAGAAATTTCTTCACTGAAATCCGTGCAAATGTAGCCTATACTTTAATAAAGTCCACACAACTAAAGGCAGCCAAATTATGAATATTTTGAAATGGGCGACAAAAATCTTCGCTAGGTTAGTTTATCCCTCAAAAATTTACTTTCAAGCTAAACTATGTTCGATTAAATTAGATGTAAGCACAAGCAAATTCCTAAAAAAAAGCGAGACACTAGCCTCGCTGTTTTTTAAGTCTTGGATTGAATAGATCAATTAGGTGTTTGAGCGCCACCTACTAAGCTCTGGTAATAGGTTTCAGCTTCTTGTAAAACCGGATCGATGTATTCGTTCATTTCTTCCACCTTATACTTTCTACCAATGTTTTTCAACTGCTGAATTACCGCATATGCTTGGTTAATATCTCTGTTAACGGAAGAGCTATACTTTCGATCAAGAGAATTGAAGTACCTTAAGTATTCCAAGTAATTATCACCCAAGAGTTTTGCCATTTCCATTCCTCGATCATTTCTACCAACTTCAAAGAATGATTCGGTAACTTGAATAAGCGTTACATCATTTGGGGTATTGCTATTTACAGTTATCTCCACGCACTTTTCAAGGACAGCCTCGGCCCTTTCTTTTTCGCCTTTTTTGATCAACGCATCAGCTAATCTTGAGAAATTCAAACGCAAATTTGTTACAAAACGCAAGTTATTTTCATCTAGGAACAAACTTGGATCTTGCATATTTCCGAATGAAAACTCTTCCATCATATTGGTGTACATGATGTCAGTTTCAACCTCTCCGAAGTATCCGAACTGGTTTCTGTCAGAAATAACCTTGTAAGGCACTAAGCGGTATGTAAACCCTTCATGTTGCATGTAATCTTCAAGCCCAAAATAGCTGTCTCTAGGCATTGTATTGGCGAAATAAAGAGGGCGTTCCCAATTGTTATTTGCCAAAATATCAAGAATAACCAATTCACTTTTTAGCACATATTGTCCGTTGACTTTCCATTCGATGGCCTCCAATATGCGGTCTTCGTATCCTTTGGAAACTGTTCCGTTTGAGACAACTGTAGCAGAATCAACGGGAACCCTAAAATTGCGTGTAGGGAAATAATTCATGCGCTGGCCAGCTCCGAACATTTCTTGTTTGCTTTCATCTAACACAAAAGCTACCAATTCATCTACATTGATGTGGGCGTCTGATTTTTTACGCTCTACAATAGGTAAGTAATCTCGTGTTCCTTGTCTGTAGTCGTCTTTTTCCATGCTCAGCTTAATTGGTTTGCCATCATAAGCCTGACGCTTAATCATGTCAATAAACCAATCGGTACTCGCCAATGTCAAGTTTACTATTCGAACATCCGTTCTGTAACCCTCAACCTCTTGCAGATACCATAACGGGAAAGTGTCGTTATCTCCATTTGTAAACAAAATGGCATCTTCTGCGCAAGAATCTAAATAGTTTTTTGCTATGTCTCGGGCGGTAAATCTGCCGGATCTGTCGTGGTCATTCCATCCATCTTTTGCCATCAATATCGGAGCGACCAAACACAATGCTGCGGCAAGTCCGGCCTGCAGTTTTTGGTCTTTGATCACTTGGCCAATTCCGTACATCAATGAAAGAAGTCCAGCAGAAACGAGGGCAATGTAAACCATCAACATCGCAAATGATTCATTGCCTCCAAATAATGAACCTACTAGCGTTAACCCTATGGCTCCACCAACTGTGATTCCAATTGTTTGGCCAAGATCTTTCACTGTAAGATTTCTCGCTGCATCATACAATGCTAGCACACCAAATCCTATCCAAATGGCAAACGCATAGAACGATCCTGCATATGCATAATCACGTTCTCTTGGCTGAAAAGGGTATTGGTTAAGGTAAACTACAATAGCTAAACCTGTGAAAAAGAATAGGAGAAGAACCACCCAAGCATTCCGCATATCTGCTTTGAAATGGAATATCATTCCGAGAAGTCCTAAAATTAGAGGCAATGCAAAAAAGAAGTTTCTTGCTTTTTGGTTTTCCAAATAGGAGGGAAGCTCATCTTGGTTTCCCACGTGAGCCTCATCAATGAATGGCACGCCAGTCATCCAGTTTCCATCCTGAAAACTACCATGACCTTGTGTGTCATTTTGTCTTCCAGAGAAGTTCCACATGAAATAACGGAAATACATCCAACCCACTTGATACTTGAAAAAGAAGCTAATGTTTTCTGAAAATTTTGGTTTTCGAATGGTGGTCACTTGACCACGGCTATCCCTATATTTTATGGGTTTTCCTTCAAAATTACTCCACTCTTTATAAGCTTTTATATGGTTCTTTTTGGGGCTCCACATACGAGGGAAAAACGCCTTAAACTTATCTTCATAATTGGGCTTCGAGTTTTTGCGGTCATCAGCTAATTCATATTTACCCGTTCTTGCATCTGGATAATAAACCGGGTCGCCATCTAGATATGGTACCTCTTTATCCAAAGGCGAATTGAAATACTGGCCATAGAGCAGCGGGAAATCACCGTATTGTTCACGATTTAAATAGGATAATAGGTTTACCAAGTTTTCCGGATTGTTCTCATCAATTGGCGTGTTGGCATTCGATCGAATCATAATCAGCACAAAAGATGAGTAGCCAATAATCAAAACCAAAAATGAAAGCAAAGCGGTGTGCCAAATTGGTTTATTCTTTTTGAAGGTGTATTGAATTCCGAAAACTACAGCACCCATCATAAGTAGGATGAAAATAACCGATCCCATGTGGAAAGGCAATCCGAATGAATTCACCATTACAAATTCAAAACTTGCTGCCCAACTCACCACTTTAGGTATGATGAAACTCTGAATTCCTCCAAGAGTAACTACACCCGCAACTCCAGCGATGATAAGGCCTTTCAGGTCTGGCTTGAATTTTTTGAAGTAGATTACATATGCCACGGCAGGTATAGCCAATAAATTTAAGAGGTGAATACCTATGGAAAGACCCACCAAGTAAGCGATAAAAATGATCCATCGATCGGCTTTAAGTTCGTGGGCGATCGATTCCCATTTCAGGATTGCCCAAAAGGTTATGGCTGTAATCATTGACGATAAAGCATAAACCTCACCCTCTGTGGCCGAGAACCAAAATGTGTCTGACCAAGTGTAGGCTAAAGCACCTATTACACCGCTTCCGAAAACTGCGATGGTATCTCCTTGAGAAAGTTCCTCAGTTGATCCAGTAGAGCCAAATAGCTTTTTTGCTAAAGCTGTTATGGTCCAAAACAAAAACAAGATCGTAAAGGCACTCGATAATGCAGAAACGAGGTTCACCATATAGGCAACATTCTCGGGTGAAGCAAACATCGAGAACAACCTACCTACCAGAAGAAAAGTAGGTGCCCCAGGTGGGTGACCAACTTCAAGTCTGTAAGAGGTTGCGATATATTCACCACAGTCCCAAAAACTGGCGGTTGGTTCAACGGTGCTTACATAAGTATAGGCAGCAATAGCAAAAACTAGCCAGCCTATTAAATTGTTCCACTTTTGGTAATTCATAATACGAACGTTCTTATTTATTTCGGTTGGAAAGGCGCGAATTTAGAACTCTGACTAATAGGGATAAGTGAAGAATGGTTACGAATTGCTATTATTTATTAAATGCCTAGGAAATCAGGAATAAAAAACACCCTCATTTCTCAGAAAAAATACTTTTGGCATAGGACTTGTTAATCACCGTCAAAATCAAATCAGAAAACAATGATCACTTCAATCAACACTAAAATATTTGCCCTGGGCTTAGTATCCATTCTAGCTTTTGGATGTCAAAATAGAAAAGTTCAACGCGTGGATCCGAATGAAACTATTGATCTTAGCGGCAGGTGGAATGACACTGACTCAAAATTGACTGCTAATGCCATGATTGAGCAAATACTAACAGGGCCTTGGTTGGCTAACCATCTTCGCGATAATTCAAATGAGAAACCTGTCGTAATCGTAGGCTTAGTCAGAAATAAATCAACCGAACATATCACAACAGAAACATTCTGCAAGGACCTTGAGCGATCCTTTATTACTTCGCAAAAAGTGCGCTTGGTACAAGGAGGTGAAATGCGCGATGAAATCAGAACTGAAAGGGCAGATCAACAAGAATTCAGTAGCACAAGCACGATGAAAAAATGGGGATTAGAAGTTGGAGCCGATTATATGCTTCAAGGAGTATTAAATTCTACGGTTGATCAATATGGTAAAGAAAAAGTAGTAGAATACCAGATCGATCTTCAGTTAACCAATATGGAAACCAATGAAGTGGTTTGGATAGGTGATAAGAAAATTAAGAAGTACATCAAAGGCTAAACATTAGATCGATATAAAAGCCGCGTTGTTTCCCCTTACAGCGCGGCATTTTTTTACATGAATAAGTCGACCATCATACTATTCTTCGCTGTCCTGCTTTCAAGCTGTGCCAGTTACTATCAGCGAAACATTGAGTTTCAAACTCAATTCGCCAATGGTGAATTGGACAAAGCCGAAAAAACGCTAGAGGGGAGTAAGAAAATGAAAAAAGATAGGAATCGCTTTTTGTATTTGGTGAATATGGGAGTGGTAAACCATATGCAGCAAGAGTTTGAAATCAGCAATCAATTCCTGAATGAGGCCGACCTGCTGTTCGAAGATTACAAAAAGAATTACGCCAGCGAGGCATTGGCCTTAATTTACAACCCAGAGGTAAAGCCATACAAAGCAGAGGATTTTGAGCCAGTTATGATTCATTATTATAAAGCATTGAATTATCTAAATCTTTTTAGATATGACGAAGCCATCGTGGAAGCAAAGCGGATGAATTTGATTTTGAATCAGCTTAATGACAAACACAAAGACAACAAGAATCGCTATCAAGCTGATGCTTTTGCACATATTATTACAGGACTTGCCTATGAAGCTTCAGGACAGTTGAATGATGCTTTCATTGCTTATAGAAACGCCTACAATGTTTATACTGGTGAGCACGGTTACTTTGACATTCAAGTTCCGAAGCAACTAAAAGAAGATTTGCTAAGAACATCTTACATACTTGGATTTAGAAGCGAGTATGAATGGTATAAACGAGCGTTTGGTATAGATGATTACATCCATAAGCCTCTTGAATATGGTGAGGCGGTCATCTTTTGGCAAAATGGATTGGGACCGATCAAAGACGAGTGGAGCATCAACTTTATTGCTGTTCCAGGTCAAGGAGGGTATATCAACTTTACAAATGAAGAATTAGGATATACCTTTCCTTTTTACATCGGGGATGATCCACAAAAGAAAAATGATTTACTTGCCCTGAAGGTGGTTCGAGTTGCTTTTCCGAAATACATTGAGCGTCCTACATTATATACTGATGGATGGATTGAATTGGAAGGAAAGAAATTTGAGTTTGATAAGGTAGAAGATGTTAATGCCATTGCCTTTAAAACGTTGCAGGATCGATTTGTCAGAGAAATGGGAAGTGCCCTTATTCGACTTGCGCTTAAAAAAGCATCTGAAATACAGCTTCAACAAGAAAGCGAAGCACTTGGTGCGCTCGCTACCATTACAAATGCAGTTACTGAAAAAGCCGATACAAGAAATTGGCAAACACTTCCGCATACTATTTATTATGCGCGCATTCCCCTCGGCAATGGAGATAATGAAGTCTTGTTAAAGATGAATAATAAGGATCAGCAGGTACACAGAACGAGCTTCAATTTTAAAGGAAAGAAAGGAGCGATGTACTTTATGCCTTATCAAAGTTTGGAACACCTTCAATCCGCCTCTTGGGATATGAATGGTAGACAAAAACCAGTGAATAAACAGTAATTCTAATTCGCTCTAAAGAAGTCAATTACAGATAGATTGACTAAATGAACATCTTTGTAGTAGTAATGCAAAATATCAGCATAGCTGCTTCCATTTTTGGCCATGTTCATGGCTCCTTCCTGACAAAGTCCAACTCCATGTCCGTAACCACGGCCTTCCAAAATGATGGAATCCTGAACGTGATCAATGGAAAAAAAAGCAGACAACAAGCCAAGATCATACCTGATTTGCTTAAAAGGTACCTTTGCTCCATCCTCGTTTAAATAATGGTCGCGTTCGTTAGGGCAATAGTTGAGAGCTTCACTTGCAGCGTCTTCTTCATAAACTGGATATCCATGTTTAATGCTGAGATAATCAAACCATTTTTGTTTGGTAGTGGTGTAGCGCCAGTAGGAGTGATTTTCTTCTAGGCAATTTTCGTCTTCACGAGCTCGCAAATATTCTAATTTACTGCTCCAAATGTCTTCACTATTGCATGTGTATCCTCCACAATTGCTGTGGAATGCTGCGTTTACTAAATCAATATCACTATCAACGATAACAATGCCAATAGTTTCTTGGGTTCCCTTGACAATATCGGGGTTCGACATGCTTCTTCTGTGATAAACTTGACAATGTACCTTGTCACACAGCTGAAAACCTTCTGCTTCATGTCTTCTTCGGTTGTTGAGTGCATACGTTCTGCAAATTACCGACTGCACCTTATAGTATTCCTTCGGTTCTTTGCTACCCGCTTCTGATTCAACGACTCCCGAAACATAATGTTCTATGTAAACCCTATTGATAATACGCAGCTGCCCTCTGTAGGGCTTAATATCAAAATTGTCATGATATTCATGCGCTGTTTTATGTCCAGTACGTTGAATTTTTAAGCTGCTTCCCCAAACGTTGCGATTGACTTCAACACTGTAGTAGGTGCCCAAGTCCTCAGACAAAGTGCGTAAATGCAGCAAACCATTTACATTTTTAACTCTTAAAATAGTTCCTCCTTTGAGTTGAATCAGTTCTTTGCCGTTTCCTAAAACGCTGTAACTGCCTTCACCAGTTTGAACGGTTATTTCTGAGGGCTCTTCACCCCAAAACAAACCAATATCGAGCACTTTGTTAGACGCGCTGACAGTCAAGATTAAACAAGTTAGAAATAAGGTAAACGCTAACCGCATATTTTACAAAAGTATCAGCAGTCGAACCCTCGAATATTTTATTGTTGAATGATTTTCAACAATCGATTTGCAACAAATGATGAAGCTCCTTTGGACCCAAGATTTTTATTGAGTTCAGCGTATTTCTCTAAAACATAGGATCTCCGTGCCCCTCCCTCAACGATTGCATTGAGTTCTTGTTTTAAATTTTTTGAAGTTACCTGAGTTTGAATTAATTCTTTGACGACTTCTTCGTCAAGAATCAAATTGACTAGGCTGATGTATTTAATTTTTACAAGGAAACGTGCGATTGCTACACTTAAAGCATTGGCTTTGTATACGACTACTTGTGGTGTTCCTATTAAGGCAGTTTCTAGGGTAGCTGTGCCAGAAGTAACAATGGCAGCTTCTGAAGCTTTTAAAAGTTCATATGTCCTGCCCTCAAGTAAGCAAACTGATTCAGGCAGTGAATCATACAAATGCTTGGGTTGCCAAGCTACTTTAGATACAACGAACTGATAATTGGGAAAGTCTGTTACAATCTTTGATATTGGTTCGAGGAGAAGTTTGATTTCTTGAGTTCTACTTCCGGGCAATAGAGCAATGATTGGCTTATCGTTTTTGATCCCAAGATCTTGTCTGAATCTGCTATCTTCAAGATGAATTTGTTTAATTTCATCTAGTAATGGGTGTCCTACATATTCGGCATTAACTCCGTGTTTGCCATAAAATTCTTTTTCAAAGGGAAGGATCACAAAAACATGATCAACATATCGTTTAATCTTTTCCACCCTTGATTCCTTCCATGCCCAAATTTGAGGGGAAATGTAATAGGCCACTGGTATTGACATGGCATTGATATGTTTTGCCATTCGAAGATTGAAACCCGGATAATCAATGAGTACAACGAGATCGGGTCTGAAGGCATCAATTTGCTGACGACAGGTTTTGAAATTTTTTAGAATGGTGCTCAAGTTCGCAACAACTTCTACAAACCCCATGAACGCCAAATCGTCCACGTGCTTCATGACCTTCGCTCCCGCAGCTTGCATTTTATCACCACCCCAGCATTGGATTTCAAGGTCTGGTTCACTTGCGATTAGGGCTTTTACAAGGTTTGCACCATGCAAGTCGCCACTTGGCTCACCGGTTATAATGAAAATTTTATGCGACATACTTAAAGTAAACCACAAAAGGAGCGTAGATAAAAGTCGCCATGATCACGCCTTGAGCGGCCCGGTAAAAATCTTTCCGAAGGAATAGGAAAAAGAAAACAAGATTGAATATCAAGCAAATAGAAATAATTCCACTGTGGGTAGATGAATTCTCGCCAATCATCTTAACAAATCCAAAAAAAGACCTGTCGAATGCAGCAATAAGGTAGAATGCAAAGAATCCGAATATGGGGCCAATTAACCCTGCGATCAGTCCTATCCAAAGTTTGTTTATTTGATCTGGTGCTACATCCATGTCTTCAACTCGTCTAATATACTGTAATTGGTGAAGTCATATGAAACTGGTACGATGCTTACGTAGCCATTTTGTAAGGCGTATAAATCAGTGCCTTCTTTATGCTCTTCAAATGGAACAAAGTGGCCTGTAAGCCAGTAATAGTCGTTACCTGAAGGGTCTTTGCGTTTGTCAAACTCTTCTTGCCATTTGGCATGAGCTTGACGGCAGAATTTCAGCCCTTGTATCATTTCAAGAGGAAGTTTTGGAATATTCACATTTAAGCAAAAGTTGGTTTTAGGCCGAGATAGGACCATGGAAAGTATTTTTCTCACATAATGTTTTGCAGGCTCAAAATCAGCGTCAACACTATGATCTAACAAAGAGAATCCTATCGAGGGAACGCCTTCGATATATCCTTCCAAAGCAGCACTCATCGTGCCTGAATAAATGACATTGATGCTGGCATTTGAGCCATGATTAATTCCAGAGATAACCAAATCGGGCGTCTCATCTAGAATAACATCCAATGCCATTTTTACACAATCTACAGGAGTGCCAGAACATTCAAAACCATCAAAATCACCTTCAGTGGGCATTTTGTCTATTCTTAACGTAGAGTTTATGGTGATAGCATGTCCCATTCCACTTTGTGGTTTGTTGGGAGCAATTTTTAGAACTCGACCAAATTCCAGGGCAACTTCGGTAAGTGCACGAATCCCTGGGGCGTGATAGCCATCGTCATTGGTAACCAGAATCAAGGGTTTTTTCGCCATATGAAATTTAAAGTGAGTTTACGAAGCTAGAAAATGAGCTTAGACAGATTGAATATCCAATGAATTTAATGCAATTAAAATTGTTTGTTTGACATTCAGAATACTCAGACTCCCGTTTATTGCCTTGCAAGATTACTCCTTTCCAATTGGAACTAAATTGCATTCAGGTTGGGTAAGCTCAACTTTTCGTCACCTCGAAGGCTTTGAATTCTGATTATGAATAATTTATATGAATGCAGTGTAAATGATGTCGAATCTTTTTCTAATATTGATATTAGCTAATTCGCACTTTATGAAAACAACTTTTACTCTACTATTTTCTTGTTTGATTACTTCAGGATTATTCGCTCAAGCCGAGTGGAATGTGCCTAAAGAAAACACAGGGTTTATAACTAAAATTACAGCTACTTGGTGCGGGCCTTGCGGACTTTGGGGTTGGGAAGCGATGGAAGACATAATGGCAACACATGGTGATGATCATATTGTGACTGCATTGTATGCTCCTTCTTCAAGCAAGTTATATAATGCCGGTGCGGAAGAGTTGGCTCAAGAGATTGGTTATGGTGGAACTCCAAATTTTGCTGGTAATGGATTGGATCAAGGAACCGCTGCTGCTATGACCAAGCCAATAGTCGACACTTTTGCAAATGAAGCTCCGGTTATCGCGAATTCTGCATTTGAGATTCAGAAGGTAGATAACGATACGTTGATTATTTTGGTTAAAACGAAATTTTTTGAGAACGTAGATGGTACGTTTATTTTGAAACCGATTTTAGTGGAGAATCATGTCATGGAAGAGCAAACAGGTCATACTGGAGACGCAAGTCATCACAACGTTCATCGCGGAATCTTTTCGCCCTTAACGGATTCTACCAATATTATTTTAGCGGGCTCTGCTTCTGCTGGAGATATAATCTCCAAGAAGTATATCATGGAATATGACCCTTCTTGGGATTTAGACGAAATGTTTATCGCCACCACACTTTGGATGAAGAGCCCAATTGATCCCTTGGATTTGCTGTATGTAAATGGATCCAAAGTCCCTCAAGCTGGAGAATTGGCTTTGGGTATGGGCACGTTGGATGAAGAACAGCCAATAGTTGTTGATCCTGGTATGTGGCCTGTAGGTATAAACGAGGTGAGTGAATTGAACTTTGCTGTATTTCCGAATCCTGCGACAGATTTGTTGAATGTTAAGTTCTCTTCAAACGTTGATTTTACTATTACCATCTCAGATATCTTAGGTAAGCAAATTTTTGCTGAATCTTATACATCTCTTTCTAATGCATCGATTAGTGTGGTTGATTTTCCTGAAGGGATTTATATGATTCAGGCAAAAGCTGATAACATAAGCTACTACGAAAGAGTTATTGTAAAGTAGTCTTTGCGAATAATAAAACAAGAGCCTCTGTCTATACAGAGGCTTTTTTAATGCCGAATTTTCATGTTCGAAGGTTTCGGCATAAGGCTTGATATGAAGTAAGAAAAAAGTAAAATGTATTGGATAATATTAATAGGATTCGGATTGTTGAGTTGGTGGGTGAGCAGTACACTCAAGAGAAGGTTTAGAGAATATTCTGAAATACCAACTTCAAGTGGACTATCAGGTGCCGAAGTGGCAGAGCGTATGTTGCGGGACAATAACATTCATGACGTCAGGGTTATTAGTGTTGAGGGAGAATTAACAGATCATTATAACCCGAAGGACAAGACCATAAATTTAAGTAGAGCAGTGTATCACGGACGAAATGTTTCGGCAGCGGCCGTAGCTGCGCATGAAACGGGTCACGCGGTGCAACATGCAACAGCTTATGCTATGCTAAACCTGAGGTCGGCAATGGTGCCTATGGTAAATCTAAGTTCGAAAATGATGAACGTGATTTTTATAATGGCCATACTCGGAGGAGCAGTGTTCGGACTAATGTCACAAATGTTTTTGTTAGTCATTGTGGCCCAGGCTATCATCACTGCATTTAGTTTGGTGACTCTTCCAGTGGAATTTGATGCATCTGCACGAGCACTACAATGGCTGAATATGAGTAAGATTACAGTTGGAACGGAACACGAAAAGGCCAAAAATGCTTTACAATGGGCGGCAAGTACGTATGTAGTAGCTACTTTGGCAGCCATTGCTCAATTGCTCTATTTTATCATGGCCTTTGGAGGTGATAGAGATTAACAAAACATCCAATGAGAATATATTCTTTCCTTTCGCTTTTCATCGTTTCTAATGTATTATTTGCCCAAACAACAGTTAGTGTAAGCTCTAAAATAAAGTCCGCTGTTGTATATCCAAGAGGCGCACAAGTAGAACATGAAGCTTCTAAATTCTTAACCGCGGGCCGGCAGCTCATCACATTCACGGGTCTCGCCTCTGAATTGGATCCATCCAGTATAAGTGTTTCAACGTCTGGTGATGTCAGGGTATTAAGTGTTTCTTCTCAGGTTAACCATTTGAAGGAAAGCGCAAAACCAAAACGTGTGGTGATGCTTGAAGACAGTATCGAAACATTCGAATTTGATTTAAAGTTTAATCAGAACATGCTTGGTGTATTTGGAGAGGAGCGTAAAATGATCATTGCAAATCAGAAGGTAGGTTGGGAAAAGACCGCTTTTGCAATTGAGGATTTGGAGGATTTGTCGGATTTTTATCGTGATCGATTGGCCGACATCATGCTTAAAGAAATGGAATTACAACGCAAGGAACAAAAGCTTAAAGATAGATTAGCTAGAATGAAAGCCCAACTTTCAGAGTACAATTCAAAATTGGGTCGATCTACAGGCGAAATACTTGTTGAGGTTCAAGTTCCATCGAATGGTAATATAGATTTTGTGTTTAAGTACATGGTAAGGAATGCGGGTTGGGTTCCTTCATACAATGTCAATGTAGCTGAGGTAGATCAGCCATTGCAAGTGAGCTATAATGCAAAGGTTTTTCAGAATACAGGACTCGACTGGGATGGAGTGCAGCTTACACTGACCAATGCCAATCCTAACTTGAATGGTACTAAGCCTGAAATTCACCCATGGAGACTTTATTTTATCGAGACACCACAATTGTATGGTGAAGCGAGGGGTTATATGAGCAATAAGATGCTTGAAATGGCTGCACCTCAAAGTGCAATGGCCATGGACGATGAAATGGAAGACGCCATGATTGGTGCGGAAGTGAATTACCCAGCCAACGAAGCTGTTACCCAATTCAAGATTAAGACGAAGCACAACATTCCTTCGAACGGTAAGCCACAGGCGATCAGCATTGATGTATTTACTGTTCCTGCCAAGTATGAGTATTACACCGCACCAAAGTTTGATCCTACGGCATTTCTTATAGCGAAGGTTTCCGGATTTGAGACCTATGATCTATTGCCTGGAGAAGCCAATTTATTTTTAAGCAATACATATGTGGGTCAAGCATTTATCAATCCAAAGATCACATCAGACACACTGGAATTATCGCTTGGTCGTGATCAAAGTATAGTGGTGAAACGTGAGAAAATCAAGGATTTTTCCTCCAGCAAGAAAATCGGTAACTCAACAAAAGAGTCCCTCGGAATCGAGTTGAGTATCCGAAATACCAAGGGAACGAAAATTCAATTGGTAATTGAAGATCAGATTCCTATTTCTACCGATAATGATATCGAGGTTAGTTTGCAGAATGGAGGGGGAGCAAAAGTCAATAGTAATATAGGTAAGCTTACTTGGACGAAAGTGATTTTAGGTAACTCAACGGAGAGCGTAACATTCAAATACGATGTTAAGTATCCTGCTGAAAGAAAAATTAATCTATAGGTTAATCTACTCGAAAACAATATTTTACACTGTTTTACTGATTTTTTTAAAATTTTTCGAAACCTTTTGAAACCGAATAAGGTATAAAGCACTGTTTGTGGTTCAAACTATTCGAAAGAAAGTTTAAGGGGAAAAAGCGGCTTCGGCCGCTTTTTATTTTTTCATATTCGTTGAAAGAATTTATTCATGCATCCTGAACTTATCAATCTTGTAAAGGCATCCTATTTCGATACATACTTAAAAACGCTTGATTCTTCGGATCCAACCGAATGTCTCGAGCTATCAAAGCGGAAGTTTCTTGAAGTAGTTTCTGAAATTCCTGAGCACAGGCTAGACCATCGCTATGAGCAAAATAAATGGTCAATCAAAGAATTGATTATGCATTTGTTAGATACTGAGATGATATTTAATTATCGCGCCCTGCGCATAGGCAGAGAAGAGGCTGCCCAAAATCTTGAAGGATTTGATGAGAATGCATATGCCAATCAGGCTAGGGTTGATGGATTGAGCAAGGCAGAGTTGTTGCATTTTTTTTCAACACTGCGTGATAGTACCATATTGCTTTATAAATCCTTTTCAGAAGATCAGTTGAAAAAAGTAGGCATCGCCAGTAAACACGAGGTAGAGGTTCGAGCCCTGTTTTTAATAAATGCTGGTCACACATTACATCATCTTCATGTGATTAAAGAACGATATTTGAATTGATGCAAAAAATTCAAGAAAATCTGCTTCGATTCCTCTATTTCATAATTACATCATTGGTAATTGTGGCGCCTGCGCTTTATAACCGATATCCATTAATGTATTTTGACAGCGGTGCCTACATGGAAATGGCAGTGAATTTTGAGCCTAGTTTTCACAGGGCCATGGGGTATCCACTTTTGATAAAGCTTACCGGTTTGCTTGTGAGCAACTGGCCTTTGATCTTTGTTCAAGGTATTGTTTTGTCGATTCTTATTTATAAGATTTTGCAACCCTTGGTGGATCGATCAAAGCTCATGTGGTTGCATTTTGCGGGAGTAGTTGTTCTCAGTTTTTCATCAGCGATGTCATGGTACGCCTCCCAGTTGATGCCTGATATTTGGACCTTGATAATCGTCCTGACCGTAGCAGGAATAGTCGTCAATAGGACGTTGAGCCCGAGATTGATATTGATTTATGGTGCGTTGTTGTTCTTTGGTCTATTGACGCATTTGAGTCATATTCCACTTTTCATACTCTTATTGCTGAGTATTGGAGCTATTTCATTTTTTACCACTGGGCAACTCTTCACTATGTCAAAGAGGCATTGGCTAATCCTTTTCGTTCCTTTCTTACTTGCGACTATTACTGTCCCGACATTCAACGCCATTTATGGTTATGGATTTCGATTCAGTTTAGCTTCAAATGCATTTATAACCGCAAACCTTGGTGAGATGGGCATTCTCAAGCTATATCTCAATGAGAATTGCGACCGAATGCATCTTAATTTGTGTGATATAAAGGATGAGCTTCCCAAGGAAACCTCAGGCTATTTATGGGATCCTTCTGGTCCGGTGCAATTGCATCCTGGAGGATGGTCTGGTGTCAATGAAGACTATGCAATCATTGTAAAGGATTTTACGTCTAAGCCCAGATATATGAAGTGGTTTGCTTTTTCAGCGATAAAAGCCACGTTCAAACAAATGTTTCAGATTGAGATCGGAAGTGGATTACAATATGCTTATGGAGAAGGCTCATCACCTTATTGGCCAATGAAGTCACACTTCAAACAAGAATTAAATGAATACCTTATTAGTGTGCAAAACAAGGGGGACAAGCTTCCTCTTGATTTTTTCCGTTTGGTCAATTATTTGAGTCTGTTGTTTTCAGTTCTTATCATAGGCTGGTCAATATTGAATCGTAAATTAAGTACAGAGCTTGCAACTCTTCTGGTGCTTTTTATTTTGGCATACATCTTCAATGCGGCTATCACAGGAGTGTTAGCTAATGTTTACGAGCGCCTTCAAGTTCGACTATTGCCTTTGATTCAGCTTTTTGCTATTTTGGTCTTTATCAAGTTGATAAGACCAAGGATAGGTGCTACGGAAGGCTAAATATGTTTGGAATCAGATTCCCCTTTTTAGGTTTGTATGGCCATTTGTTGCCGGAATAATCTTAGCCATTTTTCGACCTGATTTTTGCGCATTGATTACAGCCATGGCTGTTGCAATCCTTCTCGCAATATCTTATTTCCTGTTCCATAAGCAGCATCCAAGGTCTAGTGCTGTGCTTATGTCGGTTGTCTTTTTGCTGGGGTACGTGCACACCGCGTTATTGACAGATCGTTTGTTTGATAATCACTATTCAAAACTTCATTCCTCTGGGACAATGACTACCTTTCTAGGTGAGATTGTTTCGGATCCCATTCAACGCACAAAGAGTTTGAAAGCAGAGGTTTCGCTTATCAAAATCGCTGACAGCGGATCATTAATCCCTACCAACGGAAAGATTTTACTTTACCTAGAGAGTGACTTGCTAACTGAACTCCTTAAACAAGGCGATATTCTTGTGTTTAATACGCGATTGAAGCCAATTGCTGCTCCACAAAATCCGGCTGAGTTCAACTATCAGCGCTATATGCATTTTCATCAAATATCGCATCAGGCATATGCATCTTCTGGTAACTGGAAATGTGTTAAAGTAGGTGACGGGATTTTGAGGCATGCGCATCGTTTGCAAAAGGGCATCATGAAAGTGCTTAAGGAGCGAGGAATCAATGATCGAGAGTTGGCCATTGTTTCGGCTTTGTTGGTAGGGTATAAACATCATTTGTCGACCGATCAAGTAAGTGCGTTTGCGAGCGCTGGTGCTATGCATGTTTTAGCGGTAAGTGGTTTGCATGTGGGCATTATTTTTCTAATACTCAATGTGCTTTTTAAACCATTATTAAGGCTGCGTTTTGGAAAGTATGCGAAGGCTATAATTCTTTTGTTGGCACTTTGGAGCTACGTTGCTATAACCGGGCTTTCACCATCTGTTACTCGCGCTTGTACCATGTTCAGTTTTGTGATTATAGCACAACTAATACATAGACATACATCCATTTTTAATACCATAGCTACTAGTGCAGTGTTTTTGTTGATCCTCAATCCATTTTATATTGTTGAAGTGGGGTTTCAACTTTCATATTTGGCCGTTTTGGGCATTGTCTTGATTCAACCTCGTATTTATGAATTATGGAAACCAAAGTTTTGGTTGGTGCAGAAAGTATGGGCGATTACTGCAGTATCATTGGCTGCTCAACTGGCTACCTTTCCGTTAGGATTACTTTATTTTCATCAATTTCCTAATTACTTTCTGTTGAGCAACTTGGTTGTTATTCCTGCTGCAACGATTATTCTGACTGCTGGAATTGCTCTTGTTGCTTTTCAATGGATACCAATTGTTTCAGCATGGTTAGGATATTTTCTTTATACAGTAGTTCATGGTTTGGATCTTTTTATTGCTTGGGTGGAGCGTCTGCCAATGGCGTTGATTCAAGGTGTTGATATTGGCATTGCAGAGACTTACTTGCTGTATTTTCTCGTATGTACGATCACCTTATTCATCATTTCTAAACGGTATTATTGGTTGCCTATGACACTGGTTGTTCTCTGTTGCATTGAAGCAGTTAATGTCTACGAAGTATTTTCTCAAAGGAACCAGTCCAAAATGATAATATACAGCGTGCGTGGTCATTTTGCCCTAGACTTTATAAAAGGAACGAATCATGTTTTCAAAGTTGATACAGTTCTATTGAACGACTTTGATAAAATGCGTTTTCACATTCACCATAATTGGTGGAAACATGACCTAAATAGTCCGATGGATTCCATACCTCGACTAAAGGAATACGACAATTTGTATCTCTTTAATGGAAATACTTTACTTGTTTTAATGGATTCAACTGAGATTATGGAAAATCTTAAGGTGGACTATTTACTGGTTCAAGAGCAGACGGTTCAGCACCCTATTGAGCTACTCAATAAGGTAGATGTGGGAATGGTTGTATTATCCCAAAATTTAAATTGGAAAACCATGAATTATTGGGAGAATACTTTAGAAAATGCGGGTGTAGCCCATTGGAATATGCGTGATGCTGGCGCTTTTGTGGTAGAATTTTAATTTTATAAGGTTTCTTAAATCTAGAAGGGGCATATTTGCTTTTCAAAATTTTAAAGAATGAATAAGGGTCTGTTTTTTGCTTCTATAATTGCCTTTGCTAGCGCAATTGTTTTGACGTCATGCAACAAGGATTTTGATTGCAACTGTTCAGTTGATTTGCCTGATCCAGTTGGGATTTCTTTGGATTTTGACACCACCTTTACTTTTGAGAAAACAACGGAGGAGGTTGCAACAACACAATGTAATGCTTACGAGAGTGCAAGTTCAGTATTGATTCCGAGTGGAGTGAGTTCTGCAGACGCAGAAATCACTTGCGCGATTCAATAAGTTAAACTTCAGAAAGGGAGAAGGTTTCACCAAGTCGAACACCCTTTTCTGTGTGAATTACATTGCAACATTCGTTGGAAGCATCATGTTCTAGAAAGAGGACGTATTGGTTATTTGCAGCTTCATTTAAAAAGCTTTCTTTTTCAGTCATAGTAAGTAATGGTCGTGTGTCGTAACCCATTACGTAAGGAAGAGGAACATGACCTGTGCTCGGCAACAGATCGGCCATAAATGCAATCTTTTTTCCCTTGTAGTTAATGATCGGTATCATCTGCTTGTCTGTATGACCATCCGCAAAGAACACGTCTATATTTGGAAAAGCATTTTCGGTTCGATTTCCATTTACATCAATCCATTTTAATTGTCCGCTCTCTTCAATAGGAAGTATGTTTTCTTTTAGGAAAGATACTTTCTCTCGGGGATTGGGTTGTGTTGCCCACTTCCAATGATCTTTATTGCTCCAAAATGTTGCATTGGTAAATGCGGGTCTGAACGCATCTTTTGTAGCGTCAAATTCTATGGCACCACCGCAATGATCAAAGTGTAAATGGGTGAGAAAGACATCAGAAATATCATCTCTATGAAATCCCAATTTTTTCAAATTACCATCGAGTGAATCATCACCGTGCAGGTAATAATGGCTGAAGAATTTTTCGCTTTGTTTGTTGCCGATTCCTGTATCAATCAAAATTAACCGATCTCCATCCTCAATGAGTAATGACCTCATAGCCCAAGTGCAAAGGTTGTTTTCATCAGGTTGATTGGTTCTAGACCAAAGACTTTTTGGAACAACACCAAACATGGCGCCTCCATCAAGCTTGAAAAAACCAGTGTTCAGGGAATGAAGATTCATAGGTATTGCGGGTTTTTATACTTTCCAAAATTTATTTGCATCGATGCAATTAAGGTCATTGCATGCACTTAGCAATCGCTTCACGGTGGATTTTTCACCTTCGCGAAGCCATTTTCTTGGGTCGTAGTATTTTTTGTTTGGTTTTTCTTCACCTTCAGGATTGCCGAGTTGTCCTTGCAAATAATCGTGGTATTTGGCTTCAAATGCGCGAACACCATCCCAAAAAGCCCACTGTGTATCCGTGTCAATATTCATTTTGATAACTCCGTAACCTAGCGATTCGCGAATTTCTTCGTGTGTAGAGCCTGATCCTCCATGAAATACAAAATTCACTGGATTGTTTCGTTCAATATTGAATTTCTCGCGAATGAACTCTTGGCTATTCTTTAAAATGACAGGCGTTAATTGTACGTTGCCTGGCTTATACACCCCATGAACATTGCCAAATGCTGCAGCTATGGTGAAGTTAGGGCTGATTGAATTGAGTAATTCATAGGCATAAGCTACTTCGTCTGGCTGGGTATAGAGTTTTGAGCTGTCTATGCCTGTATTATCCACTCCGTCTTCCTCTCCGCCCGTTACTCCAAGTTCTATTTCAAGAATCATGTCAATTGCGCTCATTCTTTTATGATAGTGCATGCATGTTTCCAGGTTTTCATAAATAGGTTCCTCACTCAAGTCGATCATATGACTTGTGTACAGTGGTCTGCCGGTTTCTTTATAGTGCTGTTCGCCTGCTTCGAGCAGTCTATCTATCCATGGAAGCAATTTTCTGGCTGAATGATCGGTGTGCAGGATGACGTCTACGCCATATAGCTCGGCCATAAGGTGAACATGCTTGGCTCCAGAAATAGCACCAGCAATGGCCGCTTTTTCATTTTCATTGCTGACACTTTTCCCTGCATAGTAGGATGCTCCACCATTACTGAATTGAACTATGATTGGTGAATTGGCCTCTTTGGCCGTTTCTAATACCGCGTTTACCGATTGCGTGCTTACAACATTTACTGCGGGAAAAGCGAATTTATTCTTCTTCGCTATTTCGAATAATTTGAGCGCTTCCTGCGCGTTTAATACGCCTGCCATGTGGTTTGTAGTTTGTGAGGTGCAAATGTATTAATCCGATATTTCTAAATTAGATTTCCCTCTGATAAGACCGGTGGTTTTTGAAGAATTTTAGTTTCTATTTCTATAAAGTTCCTTTACCGAAGAATTTGCCATTGCTTCAAGGTCGAGGTCCATCTTTAGAAAAGTGGCAACATCAGCTGCAACGGCTTTGGGTTCTGCGATGGCCTTTTTGAAGTCGATGATCAGAAATTCGACATTGGGTTGTTTTTCCATCCATTCTAGGGCAGATTGAAATTGCTTCTTCAGCGTATCTTCCATATTTATTGGGTAGCTAGAAGCATCTGCTTTTCCTGCTTTTACTAGCATTTTGTGCTGCGATTGCACCACCTCTACAACATCTCGTTTCACCACAATTATCTTGTAGTTGTTTGGTGGAGGTAAGAAACGAATTAAAGGGCTTACGATTTTTACCACCTTGCCTCGTGCGTCTTTTAGCCAATTGTTTTTCTTCACCAGGGACTTTACGTTTTCATGCTCAAAGAAACCCTTCGGATTGTTGTCATCTGCTTTACGCACATGATCTTGATATATGGCCAAGCCTGCAGCATCGAGCATTTGCATCATGAGTGAAGTTCCGGATCTAGGTAATCCAGATACAATCGTGATTTCACCAAGTTTACGTCCTTTGTATGATTTCGCTCCTGCTGCTTTTTTGACCGTAGAATCTAGTTTTGATTGGATGTCTTTGGCATCGCCCCGCTCCACAAGAACGTCTTGTAACAAATCAGATCTCTGGATGGGATGGCCCTTATATAGCTTTTCTAGAGCAATTTTTGCAGCCGTGAAAGAAGGACGCATGGTTAGTGCCACTTCAAATGATCGCGCTGCCATTTCATATTGACCTATACCCATGAGGGCTTGCGCTAAAACATAGTGCGCAGTCGGGAACTGATAGAAAAGTTCGGTTGCCGTTAATGCTGATTCAATGGCACTTTCATATTCTTTGAGGTTCAATTCGCAAGTCGCCAATGCCTTATAGCTAGACGCATCATGCGCATCAATGATTAAGCATTGTTTGAAGATCTTTTTTGCTTCTTTCCAGTTTTTTAGACTTATGTAACAGTCGCCAAGACTTTTTAAAACAGATAGAACATTCCCCAATTCATCTTTGAGTTGAATGAGTATGCGCAATGCTTCTTGGAAGTCGCCTTTGGCTTTGTATATGTCAGCTTTTGCTAGTAGTAGAGACTTTGTCTTCTTGCTATCACTGTCTTGCGACTGTATCATTTCGAGCATCGAAAAAGCCTTGTCAAACTCTTTTATTCGTTTGTAGCATTCAACTATTCTGATCTGAAAACGATATTCTTCTTTTAGGGTATTCGCTTGTAAAAGCAATTCAAGGGCATTTTCTGATCTTCCGGTAGACAGGTAAACCTTTGAAAGGTTGTATTTAAGTTCAATCTCCGTATTCACCATTGCCTTGGCCATATCTTCTCCTGGATCATCCACATAACCCAAGTCTACCAATTGCCTTACGGCTTCCTGAGCTTACTCCTTGGATACTTGATGGTCTTTTTTGTGTTCTCCAAAATGGCCTTCAACGTCTTCCCAACTTGAAATTATTAAGAGTTACTTGTTTATCACGATACATCAATGTCATATTCAGTTCGCTATCTCTCCTTATTTTGCTTCAAATTTATAAGAATGCGAATTCATCTCATTGCAATTGGCGGTGCAGCCATGCACAACTTGGCCATTGCCCTCAAAGATAATGGCTATCATGTGACCGGATCTGACGATCAGATTTTCGAACCTTCTAGATCACGGCTCGAAAAGAAAGGGTTGCTGCCAAATGAAATGGGGTGGGATGCTACCCTCATAACAGAGGATATTGATGCCATCATTTTGGGAATGCACGCTCGCGAAGACAATCCCGAGTTGATCAAAGCGCAGCAATTGGATTTATTGGTGTATTCATATCCAGAGTTTATCTATCAGCAGTCGCTTGAAAAGGAAAGGGTGGTGATAGCGGGAAGTCATGGTAAAACAACCATTACCTCAATGATCCTTCATGTGCTGAAAAAGTTGAATATGGATTTTGATTATCTGGTAGGAGCTCAAATCGAGGGGTTTGAAACCATGGTAAGGCTTTCAGATGCGCCATTGATCATATTGGAAGGAGATGAATATTTGAGCTCTCCGATAGATCGCAGACCCAAGTTTCATTTATACGACCCTCACATAGCACTTATTTCAGGTATTGCCTGGGATCACATCAATGTGTTCCCAACGTTTGAAAATTATTTGGAGCAGTTTGAATTGTTTGTAGGGCAAATGATGGATGATGCCGTTCTGACCTATTGCCAGGCTGATGAAACGTTGGATGAAACAGTGAATGAATATGGATCGCACCTTGATCTCAGGCCTTATGAAGCACCTGTATACACCATTGAAAATGGTAGATCATTCATACTAAGAGGAGAAGAACGAGTAGAAGTTTCTGTATTTGGCGAACATAATCTTCAAAACCTCAATGGTGCATTAATGGTTTGCGAAGCAATCGGCATCGATGAAGATGATTTTTATGAAGCCATCCGAGATTTTAAGGGCGCAGCTCGAAGATTAGAAGAAATTGCCCACAATGATCAAACGGTTATTTACAAGGATTTTGCCCATTCTCCGTCAAAACTGAAGGCCACGGTGAAGGCCGTGAAACAGCAATGGCCCGACAGAAAACTTGTGGCCTGTATGGAGCTGCACACCTTCAGCAGTTTGACCAAGGAGTTTTTATTGGAATACGGAGGCACCATGGAGGATGCTGACACTGCGATCGTATTCTTTAAAGAGGAAACATTGGCTCAAAAGCGTTTGGCACCCATCACAACCGATGAGGTTAAACTTGCATTTGGAAGGGCAGACATAGAGGTTTTTACCAATTCTGATTTGTTGAAGTCAAGGCTTAGTGGCTTGGATCTTGGTAACTCAAATTTACTCATGATGAGCTCCGGAAATTTTGGTGGAATTGATGTGGATGCCTTCGGTAAAAGCCTTTTGGGTTAGAGTCCGAAGGCCTTTGGCTTATATCTAAAAAGTAAGATAAGAATCAGCGTGTAAAAGAACCCAATCACCATCAAACCAAATAAGGTTAATGTAGAGTGGGTAAATGCGTTGAAAACAAATGAAGCTGTGTTTTCTACTTGGTTGAGTTCATCATTCGAACTTCCCGAAGCAGAAACAGCATCTATGGCAGATTGGATTTTTTGTAAAAAGTAATTTGGGTTGATGTATTTGTAGTACACAAATGTGAATGAGGATAGGATGATGGCGTATATAGAGACGATTTTCATTCCACTCTTCACGTCATCGGTAAAAGCAACATTGGCATTTTGCAGCTTCCAATTGCGCAGGCCGATAAACAAGGCAATCAAGAAGCATAAGAGGTAGAAAAAACGAGTATAGGTATCAAAAGTCTCATTTGGAGCAAGAAAAATGAAGTAGAGCATCTTTACAATAATGGAAACCATTGCAGCCGTTACCGAAATGTTGACAATTGGATTTTTCATAGTACAAAAAAAAATGGCCTGTCTTAGCAAACTATCGTTTGTTTCAAGACAAGCCAATTAAACTTTCAATTTGCATCTAGCCGTTCATCGAAATAAGGAATTCCTCATTTGATTTCGTGTGCGCCATCTGTTGCTTTAAGAATTCCATGGCCTCAACAGTATTCATATCGGTCAAATGTTTTCTTAAAATCCAAATGCGCTGAAGCGTTTCTTTATCTACAAGCAAATCGTCTCTTCTTGTGCTTGATGCCACCAAATCGATCGCTGGGAACACCCTTCTGTTGCTTAGTTTTCTATCCAGCTGAAGCTCCATGTTACCGGTACCTTTGAATTCTTCGAAGATTACTTCGTCCATCTTCGATCCAGTTTCTGTAAGAGCGGTTGCAATGATGGTCAATGAACCACCATTCTCGATGTTTCTGGCTGCACCAAAAAAGCGTTTTGGCTTGTGCAGAGCATTGGCATCAACACCACCGGTAAGTACCTTTCCTGAAGCAGGTGAAACCGTGTTGTATGCTCGAGCTAATCGCGTGATAGAATCCAAGAGGATCACAACGTCATGACCACACTCAACCAAGCGCTTGGCTTTTTCAAGCACTATATTGGAAACACGCACGTGTCTATCTGCTGGTTCATCGAATGTTGACGCTACTACTTCAGCATTAACGCTACGTTCCATGTCAGTAACTTCTTCAGGACGCTCGTCAATAAGCAAGATCATGAGGTATACTTCGGGATGATTCAATGCTATAGCATTTGCAACTTCCTTTAATATTTCTGTTTTACCTGTTTTCGGTTGTGCTACGATCAATCCGCGTTGACCTTTTCCGATAGGAGTAAAGAGGTCAATTATTCTTGAAGACATGGTTTGCTTTCTGTGTCCTGTAAGCGTGAACCTTTCTTCCGGAAATAGTGGCTTTAGATAATCAAAAGGAACCCTATCTCTCACTTGAGCAGGATCGAGCCCATTGATCTTTTCGATGCGAATAAGTGGGTAGTATTTTTCACCTTCTTTTGGTGGTCTTATGGTTCCCTTTATGGTATCACCTGTTCGAAGTCCAAAAAGCTTAATTTGCGACTGAGATACATAGACATCGTCTGGTGATGAAAGGTAACTATAGTCGGCTGAACGAAGGAAGCCATACCCTTCTTTCATGATATCCAAACATCCTTCTGCGCTTACTATTTCATCGAAGTTGTAAGTGTATTCGAAGCGTTCCTTTTTTGGTCTGTTGGGCTGCCGATCACTGTTATCTTTTGCTTCTCCATTTTCTCCTTGATTGCGCTTCTTATCTTGATGTGGTTTTTTGTCATCACCACTTTCTGCTTTATTTTCTCTAGGAGGTCTTTGCTCTCTTGATTCTCTGTGTTCTGGCTTCTTTTTCTCTTGACGTTCTTCCTTAGATATTGCGGGAGTTGAAGAGGAGTTTTCGGCTGTTTTATTTTCTTTAGCGGGACTATTCTTTTCGACTTCCGCCTTAGATTGGCCGTCATTTTTTTGCTCTGGCTTCGAAATTCTTTTTCGCTCTCTTTTTTGACCGTTATTTTCTGGAGCTTTTGAATCCGCAGGCTTTGGAGTGTTGGGTTTAGGTGCTTCTTTGGTTGGGAGCATTGCTTGTGTGTCTAGGATTTGATAGATCAAATCTTGTTTTTTCAGCTTTTCGTATTTGCCGATGTTGAGATCCTTTGCAATCTCCTTCAATTCTGAAACGAGTTTTTCGTTCAGTTCAATAATGTCGTACATAAATGTAATTCTTGATCTTTAGTATCAATCAATAAGTAAAACTTGAGAACCCATCTTCGAAGTCAAGACCTTGATTAAGAAATCGAAAAGTGGGTGTAAATGATCAATTGCGTAGAACCGCACTGCAATAATAGAATAGTTTTTAATACACATAGCGTTTGATTTGCAATTTTTGCATCCAATTTGTAAAAATATGATTCAACGCATTCAGTCTCTGTATCTGTTCCTTGTGCTCCTTCTATTGCTTTTGTCTTTTTTTATTTCTTGGGTAACCTATTATCAAGCAGATAGTGCATTCATTTTCGAACCATTGTCATCTGATCCGTCTGCTTTAAGTGTTATGCTTACTTCGGTTATGGTTCTTGTTTTTGGAGCAATAACTCTTGCTGCGTTGGTTTCATTCAAGAGCAGGAAGCGACAAATGACACTGGTAAGGACTGCTATTGTTTTCGCTTTTTTGATAATTGCAGCTTTTGCATTTGATCATTATCAAAACATTCAAGTGTTAAAGGCTAATGGAGAGATGACTATGAACTATGGGTTACCGGCAGTGTTTCCACTTGTTAATTTGATTCTACTTTGGATGGCTCACCGCGGAGTGAAAAAAGACGAAGATTTGATTAAATCAGTAGATCGCTTGAGATGATCGAGATCCCAATTCTATAGCTTCCATGTTTTTTACTTCGCCATCAATCACGTCAAATCGACACAACGTTCTGATGTGATGAAAACCACTTCTCCCTGCAGCGCCTGGGTTGAGGTATAGCAGGTTATGCACCGAATCGAATTTGATTTTTAGAATGTGAGAATGACCACAAATCAATAGACCGGGATGGTGTTGCTCGATGATTTCTTTGGTTTGTGAGTTGTATTTACCAAATGCACCTGCGATATGAATCATGGCAATTTTTAGACCTTGAAGCTCTTCGATCAGCACTTCTGGAACCCTCTTTCTTACATCAGTGCCATCAATATTTCCGAATACTGCGCGCACTGGAGCTAAGGCTTCTAATGCGTCTAAAACGGATGATTTACCGATGTCACCAGCGTGCCATATTTCATCGCAATATTCAAGATGATGGGCTATACGCTCATCCATATGGCCATGGGTATCACTTATCAGTCCTATCTTCATCGTTTACTTTTTCACATTACGCATGTCGGCAACTATTCAAGGCAATCATCATTTCCTGAGAATGTCGCCTTACATTTGAGCTTAACATTATGGAATCTATAGTATCAATTACCAACTGCAATATTTACATCGATAAACACTTGGTGTTATCAGATGTGAATTTCGATATCAACAAAGGCGAGTTCATTTACTTGATCGGTAAGACTGGAACTGGGAAGAGTAGTTTGTTGAAGATATTGTATGGGGAATTGCCCATGACTAATGGTGAAGGTAGAATTGGAGAGTTTGATCTAAGAAGATTGAAGCGGAAGCAGATTCCATATTTGAGAAGAAAGTTAGGCATTGTGTTCCAAGATTTTCAGCTTTTAACTGATCGCTCGGTTGCCGAAAACTTGATTTTTGTAATGAAGGCCACCGGTTGGAAAGACAAGAAACTGATGAAGGAGCGCATTGAAGAAGTGCTTGATAAAGTAGGACTGAATACAAAAGGATTTAAGATGCCCTATGAACTGAGTGGAGGAGAGCAGCAGCGTGTAGCTATCGCTCGTGCGCTGATTAATGATCCCGACTTGATTTTGGCAGATGAGCCAACTGGAAACCTTGATCCTGAGACTTCAGATAATATTTTGAAATTGCTTTTCGACATCAGTCAATCGGGTAGGGCGATACTTATGGCTACGCACGATTATACACTCATGAGTAAGTACGGCAATCGGACGTTGCGTTGCGATTCTGGAAAAGTGAACGATTCTTTGATTGAGTCCACCACAAACAAACCACCATTACAAGAAACAGATTAAGGATGCTCAGCATACTTATTCCTATTCATGAGTTTGACGTAAGGGCATTCGTGACCGATTTGTCAGCTATGAGCATTAAGCTAAATGAACCGTGTGAGATCATTTGCTTGGACGATAAAAGCTCTGATGAATTCCGTGCGATCAATGTTTCAATTTCTGAATTGGAAAATGTTGTATACAGAGAGTCGGATGTGAATCTTGGTAGAAGTGCGGTTAGAAATATGCTGGCCAATCTTGCTCAATACGATAACTTGATTTTTTTAGATTGCGATGGTAAGGTTGTTCGTGCGGATTACCTCGAGAAATACATTTCATTAGGAGAATATGATGTTGTGTACGGTGGTCGAGTTTATCAAGAAGATCGGCCCGTTTCGGCAGATTTAAACTTTCACTGGTATTGCGGCATGGCCCGTGAAGAGATTCCTGTTTCTATCAGAAAACTAGCGCCTTATAAGTCATTCATGACCAACAATTTCATGGTGCGTAAACCTGTTTACGAGGCTATTAAAATGGACGAACGCGTAAAGGGATACGGACATGAAGACACATTGTTTGCAATGAATTTGAAGCGCCAGGGTTTTAGAATTGAACACATAGACAATCCAATTGAGCACATAGGCATCGAGAAGGTAGATGTGTTCCTCGAAAAATCAGCCAATGCAGTGGTCAATTTGGCACAGCTAATGAAGCTTCAACAGGTGGATGAAAGCATCAAACTGGTGCGTTATTATCGAAAACTTGATCGTATTGGATTGGCTTCTTTTGCTTCAACTGTGATTATGGCATTTGAGCATCGAATCATGCGAAGTTTGAAAGGTGCAGCACCCAATTTGCTTTGGTTTGACCTTTGGAAATTGGCTCTGCTGAGCAAGGAAATGCAAAAATTAGGGAAGTAGTTTTACCAACCACCGCTTGCTCCACCACCGCCAAAGCTTCCACCACCAAATCCGCCAAATCCTCCGCCTCCGCCACCGAAGCCCCCTGATCCGCCACCAAATCCTCCGCCTCCAATAAATGGCCCGCCATAGAAGCGTCTGCCGCTATTTCCATAGCCTGTGTAGCTTCTTCGTCTGCCAAAAATACTGTAGAGAATAAAAATTCCGATGAAGATGAGGATGCCGAATGGGAAACTGCGTTTCATTTCTTTGGGCTGAGCAGTGTATTCTCCTGCCAATGCTTGCACTATCGCGTTTGTTCCAGCAGTCAGACCAGCGAAGTAATCGCCAGCCTTAAACGCAGGTTTTATTTCATTTTCTATAATTCGCTTAGAGATGGCATCAGGCAAAGCACCTTCAGCGCCATAACCGGTGTGAATTCTGATTTTTCGATCGGCAGTAGAAATGAGCAAAAGAACCCCATTGTTGTTTTCAGCACCGCCAATTCCCCAAGATTCAGCTAGTCTTTGAGAAAAGTCGAAGAGGTCATCACCTTCTAGTGACTGAATGGTGACAACCGCAATTTGTGTAGAGGTTTCTTTGTCGTATTGAACGAGCTTTTTCTCCAATTCGTTGACTTGCGACTTGCTGAGAATGTTCGCATAGTCGTTTACGAGTTGATTCGGTTTTTTCGGAACTTCCAGCGCAAACGAAGAAAGTGCTAGCAATAGAGCAGTGAAGGCAAGCGCGATGTGTTTATTTATTCCCCCCATAACTGATATCATCGCTTAATTCGTTTTCGTCATTTTTTTGATAGGGGAAGTATTTCTGAAGTTGTAATCCAGCATCATTGATGCCTTCTACAATGCCATCGGCAATTCTCCCTTCCTTTAAATGGCCAATCATGAGGTCTTTTGTTTCTTGCCAGAAGTTTTCTGGTACTTTTTCATTGATGCCTTTGTCGCCAATGATGGCGAATTTATGGTCTTTCATAGCCACAAAGATCAGCACGCCATTGCGCTGCTCAGTAGCGGTCATTTTCAGTTTTTCAAAAACCTCAACGGCTTTCGTGTAGGCATCTGATTTGCAATGCTGCTCAATGTGAATTTTGATCTCGCCAGAAGTATTCTTCTCTGCAGCCTTTATAGCTTCGATGATCTTGCTTTCTTCTTCCTTTGAGAATGGAGGCTTTTCAAACATTAAAACTCAACTTTGGGAGCGTTCTCAGTTCCGGCATCTGCTTCAAAATAACCTTTCTTTTCAAAATCAAACCATCCCGCATAGATTACTCTAGGGAAACTTCTGATGAAGCTGTTGTAGTCTTGAACCGATTCGTTGAATTTTTGACGAGAAACTGCGATTCGGTTTTCTGTGCCTTCAAGTTGAGCTTGAAGCTCTAAGAAATTTTGATTCGCTTTCAAGTCGGGGTATCGCTCCACGGTGACCAAAAGTCTCGAAAGTGCCCCGCTCAATTCAGATTGTGCTGATTGGAATTTGGCTATGTTTTTTGGGGTGATTTCATCTGCATTGATGTTCATGCTTGTTGCTTTTGATCGCGCCTCAATAACATCTGTCAGTGTTTTTTGCTCAAAATCGGCATAACCTTTAACTGTACTTACCAGGTTAGGAATGAGGTCTGATCTTCGTTGATATTGTGTTTGAACATCAGCCCAAGATTTGGCCACTGTTTCGTCTCTGTCTACCATGCCGTTGTAACCGCATGATGATAGAAGCACCGTGATCAAGCCTAAATAAAAAGGAATTCTTAATGATTTCATTGTTGTTTGATTGTTTGACTAAGCTACAAGGAAAATCATTCCAATTTATGAATTCAGCCAGAAAGACATGAACGGTTTAAAGAATCAGGCAAAAAGTCTGTTGACACAGCACTTTTAAGAATGTGTAGACGGATTAGTTTTTAGCCTTTTGCATCGGATTCAATTCCTCGCCTCTAGAGTATCGCCCTCTGTTTTTGTATAGTTCGAATCGGCTTTGCTCTATTCGCTCTGGCCAATAATTATCTGTTCGATCGATATCAGCCGTTTGCAGGTTTGGGTCGAGAATTACCTCTTTCAATTCCTTCTTGGAGAAGAATACTTTGCTCACTTGCTCGGCATCCATCTTCCAAATTTCAGCAGGGATGTAGTGACGTTCTTTGGAATTGTCCTCATAAACAAACTCTAAAATGATGGGCATAGGAAGGCCGCCTTCATTGGAGAATTTGATTTGGTAATAGTTCCAATCGTAGCCCAATATTTCTTTTTCTTCTTCGCTCAAACCTTTCAGTAAGTTCTGGTATTGCTCACGGTCATATGAAGTGGCTTTGTATCGATCCCATTTATTGTAAAAGTCTTGTAGATCAGGCTTTTCCTTTATTACAGGTGAAGTGATTGTTTTAGCATTTATTTGTTCTCCTAAGAACTCTGGTTCGGCCTCACTCAGGGCTCTTTTGAATGCTAATTCTTTATCTGGATTCTTAGTGTCGATAGTAAATACTTTCACCTCATCAATCGAAATATCAACGGGGTCGGTTCCGTAAAACCAGCCTCTCCAAAACCAATCGAGGTCGACACCTGAGGCATCTTCCATTGTTCTAAACAAGTCGGCTGGTGTTGGGTGTTTGTAAGCCCAGCGTTCAGCGTAAGTTTTGAAAGCAAAATCAAAAAGTTCACGACCTAAAATGGTTTCTCTGAGTATATTGAGTGCAGTGGCTGGTTTGCCATAGGCATTGTTCCCAAACTGAAATATGCTTTCGCTGTTGGTCATGATAGGAGAGATGGTAGCTTGATCTCCTTTCATGTAATCAACAATTTGGGCTGGGTTGCCTCTGCGAGAAGGGTAATTGGGGTCCCATTCTACCTCGGTAAGGCATTGAACAAAGGTGTTGAGTCCTTCATCCATCCACGTCCACTGACGTTCGTCAGAGTTGATGATCATTGGGAAAAAGTTGTGTCCTACTTCGTGAATAATTACCCCAATCATGCCGTATTTGGTTCCTTCTGAATATGTTCCATCAGCTTCAGGGCGTCCTCCATTGAAACAAATCATGGGATATTCCATTCCAATACGATCTGTGTGCACTGAAATGGCCACGGGATAAGCATATGGAATAGTGTATTTGCTGTAGGTACGGATGGTGTGCGCTACTACCTCTGTGCTGTATTTTTCCCACAATGGGTTGCCTTCCTTGGGATAATAACTCATGCACATGATTTCTTTGCCGTTCACTTCAATTCCCATAGCATCCCATATGAATTTGCGCGATGATGCGAATGCAAAATCTCTCACGTTTTCTGCTTTATAGGTCCAAGTTTTTGTTCCTTTCGATTTGCCTTTTTCAGCTTTTTCAGCTTCTTTTTGGTTGACGATCATCACCGGTGATGATGCGTTTTTTGCTTGTTCTAATCGGTCAATTTGAGTTTGAGTGAGCACCTCTTTAGGGTTTTGAAGTGTTCCTGTAGATCCAACTACATGATCATCTGGTACAGTGATGTTTACGGTGTAATCTCCAAAAGGCAAAGTAAACTCGCCTCGACCTAAGAATTGTTTGTTTTGCCAGCCTTCTACTTCATTGTAAACGCACATTCTTGGAAAGAATTGAGCAATGGTATAGAGGTAATTATCTTCTTCTTCAAAGTACTCCAAACCAGATCGACCTCCGATTTCTTTTCGGTTGTTGATGTTGTACCAATATTCAATTTTCAAGGAGGTTGATTCCCCAGTCTTTAATGGCATTGGTAAATCAATCCTCATCATTGTTTTTACAACCGTGTAAGGAATTTTATTTCCGTTTCCATCTGTCACCTTCATCAGTTTAAAGCCTCCGTCAAATTCATTATGCAATCCTTTGATGTCATCATAGCTCGCCCCTTCATCTAATGACATTGTTCTGATTTTCTTGGTGTCAGAATCTTGTGCGCGCATGTTTTGGTCAAGCTGAAGCCATAGGTATGAAAGTTGATCGGGTGAATTGTTGGTGTAGGTGATGGTTTCCTTTCCGTCTATGCGTTGTTTATTGTCATCCAACACTACATCTATTTGATAATCTGCTTTTTGTTGGTAGTATTCATGTCCAGGAGCTCCAGAAGCTGTTCTGTAGCTATTTGGAGTTGGAAGTGCAGTGCCAAGCTGT